>Ga0210390_10000300_pt1 | contig 53892 bp, 46 predicted proteins | sample IncBWH11OmetaG_FD_161050 | JGI IMG/M metagenome (GOLD analysis project Ga0210390, IMG submission 161050) | Forest soil microbial communities from Barre Woods Harvard Forest LTER site, Petersham, Massachusetts, United States - Inc-BW-H-11-O ... | reverse complement strand
GGACGATGATTCTGGGTGTCCACAAACTGAATGGCCGGCTGCTGCACGTGCTGGATATAGAGAAAGCCTGCCAGATGACGGAACTGGCCGAGAGCGTGGCATCAGGCCGATAACGATTGAATGGGGCTCTAAGACAGCGTGCTCAGACAGCGGTATGGATGGGGAAAAACTGTCGCAAGCAACAGAGAACTGAGGCCGATAGTCGGTATCCGCGAGAGTGCGATTTTCTTGAACGTTTGAAGGAGAAGAGGAAATGAAATTTACACTTGCGAAAAAACTGGGATGGGGCTTTGGAATCGTGATTGGCCTCATGGTTCTCAGCTCGGTGCTTGCTTATATGAAGGCGAATGCAATGCGGCAAAAACAGGATCACGCCTTCAGCGAGGCCCTCAAGAAACCCCTGGGCGAGATGGCAGACTCCTTCGATACTGTGCTCCAACAGAGCCGGGACGACATGAGTTCAGGCACCCGCTCGTTGAACTTGACGCTGCTTTTCACGACTTTCGCCGGGCTGGTGATCGGAGTGTTTGTGGCAGTCTTCGTGATTCGCGACGTCGCCGCCGCGGCTGTTGCGGAGAAGGCAGCCAGTGCTGATTTCTCTGGCCAGATTGCGGCGATCGGAAAATCTCAAGCGGTCATCGAATTCCAGATGGATGGGACCGTGGTCACGGCCAACGAGAAATTCCTTGAGGCCCTGGGCTACACACTCGACGAGATCAAGGGCAAGCATCACAGCATGTTCGTGGATCCGGCCTACCGCCAGAGTGTCGAATACGGCGAATTCTGGGCCAAGCTCAACCGGGGCGAGCACCAGACAGACGAATACAAGCGGATCGGCAAAGGCGGAAAGGAAGTTTGGATTCAGGCGTCCTACAACCCAATCCTGGACTTCAACGGCAAACCCTTCAAAGTGGTCAAGTACGCCACCGACGTCACGGGCCAAAAACTGATTAACGCCGACTACTCCGGCCAGATTGCGGCGATTGGCAAATCTCAGGCGGTCATCGAATTCAAGATGGATGGGACCGTGGTCACCGCCAACGACAACTTCCTCGAGACCTTGGGCTACACGCTCGACGAACTCAAGGGTAGAAACCACAGCATGTTGGTGGAGGACGTTTACCGCCAGAGCTCAGAGTACAAAGAGTTCTGGGTCAAGCTGAACCGGGGCGAATATCAGGCTGGGGAGTTTATGCGGATGGGCAAGGGTGGCAAAAAAGTCTGGATTCAAGCCTCTTATAACCCGATCATGGATTTGAACGGAAGGCCCTTCAAGGTTGTGAAGTATTCGACCGACATTACCCAGCAAGTCAGAACCATGCACGAAGTGGCCGAGACGGCGGTGAATTTGTCGTCGGCCTCGGAAGAGTTGACCACCGTAAGCCAGCAGATGAGCGCCAACGCGGAAGAGACGTCCGCACAGGCTACGCTGGTCACAAAAGCTTCCGAGCAGGTCAACAAGAACCTGCAGACTGTGGCCACGGGGACCGAGGAGATGGGTTCTTGTATCAGGGAGATTGCCAAAAATGCCACCGAGTCGGCGAAAGTCGCGACCGCGGCCGTGAGGGTTGCGGAGACGACGACAGCCACAGTGGCCAAGCTGGGTGAATCGAGCACCGAAATCGGGCAGGTGATCAAGGTCATCACTTCGATTGCGCAGCAGACCAACTTGCTCGCTCTCAATGCCACCATTGAAGCCGCGCGTGCTGGAGAGGCGGGCAAAGGGTTTGCAGTGGTCGCCAACGAGGTGAAGGAATTGGCGAAGGAGACAGCCAAGGCGACCGAAGACATCAGCCGCAAGATCGAAGCCATTCAAGATGACACCAAAGCCGCAGTTGAGGCGATTGCGTCGATCAGCGGAATCATCAATCAGGTGAACGATATCTCAACCACGATTGCCTCGGCGGTCGAGGAGCAAAACGCCACCACCAACGAGATGGCGCGCAACGTGAGCGAAGCGGCGCAGGGCAGCAGTGAGATTACACAAAACATCGCCGGCGTCGCCGAAGCCGCCGCGAGCACGTCGCGTGGAGCCAGTGACACGCAGCAGGCGGCACAGCAGTTGGTGGAGACTTCCAAAGCACTGCGCGAGCTGGTCGGGAAGTTCAACATTGGCGGCGGTGGCGCAAATAGCGGAAAGACCGGGGGAAGCGGTTCGTCTGCGAAAGGTCGAGCGGCGCACGCCTCGGCGTAAATGCAGCAGCGCGCCAGGCTGCAGTCCGTAGGATCGCTTGCCGACGGCACTTGTCAGATACTCCGACGATTCGCAAGCTGATTCGGCGCATGAAAGTTTTTCGATCCGGAAAGGGAAACGACGGCATTGGACAAGGCTCCCACACGCGTGCTCGTGGTCGACGACTCGGTGGTGATCCGCAAGCTGCTTTCTGACACTTTGTCAGGCGATCCTGCCGTGACGGTAGTGGGAACGGCCAGCGATGGGCGAATTGCCTTAGCGAAGATTCCAGTCCTCAAGCCCGATCTGATCACCCTCGACATCGAAATGCCAGTGATGAACGGGTTGGAGACTCTGGCGGCGATCCGCAAGTTGTATCCCAAATTGCCGGTTATCATGTTCAGCACGCTTACCGAACATGGTGCGGCGGCAACCCTGGATGCGCTCTCCCTGGGGGCGTCGGACTATGCCACCAAGCCCAGCAACAGCGGCAGCATGGCAGCCGCGGCCGAAGCTGTTCACAACGAACTTATTCCCAAGATCAAGGCATTGTGCGGCGTAGCCACCCTGAAAGTCACGCCTTTAGCCCGGCCTCGTCCGGTATTGCAGACTCCGCTGCGGTTCAAGCCGCGTATCGAAATTGTGGCCATCGGTACATCAACCGGCGGTCCGAACGCCTTGGCTGAAGTCTTGCCGCGGATCCCGAAAGACTTTCCCGTGCCGATTGTGGTGGTCCAGCACATGCCGCCAATTTTTACCCGTCTGCTGGCGGAACGGCTGGCCAGTCGATCCGCCATTCCGGTGGAAGAAGGGACCGCGGGCGTGATTCTCTCACCCGGCCATGCCTGGATCGCGCCGGGAAACTTTCACATGCAGGTTATCCGCGTAGGAGTAAGCCGGCGCCTGAACTTGAATCAAGCTCCGCCTGAGAACTTCTGCCGCCCGGCGGTCGATGTGCTGTTTCGTTCGGTGGCGCTGGCCTACGGCTCGAATGTTCTCGCAGTAGTAATGACCGGCATGGGTTCGGACGGCACCCTTGGAGCGCAAGACATTCGCGACGCCGGTGGAGACGTCATCATCCAGGACGAGGGTTCCTCCGTCGTATGGGGAATGCCTGCGCTGGTTCATGCTTCGGGACTCGACGATGGCGCCTTTCCTGTCGATCATTTGGCAGCAGAGATTACTCGCCGGGTGCTGCAGAGCCGTGGTCCTCGATCCCCGCTTAACCTGAAAAATTACGCCGCCTTGGAACATCCTGCAAAATGATGCAATGCCCCCACTGTTCAACCATTGCTTTTATTGGACGCAACGAAGCTGTCGCTCTGATTAACGCTTGCCAGTTGCCGCACATCGACAGTTGGTTTAATATCACATTATGAATGTCAGGCACCACCCTGATGTCACTGCTTGCAGAATTGCGGCGGCAATCGGCGAGCCGGCACGCGCACGCATGCTCTATTACCTGCTGGACGGCCGTGCTCGAACCAGCACCGAACTGGCGATGGTCGCGGAAGTGACCCCGTCAACCGCGAGCGTGCATTTGCAGCTGCTGAAGACGCAGCGATTGGTCAAGGTGCTCGCCCAGGGGAAACATCGCTACTACAGCCTGGAAGGGTCAAACGTAGCGACTGCGCTTGAAGCCTTGAGCGTACTTGCTGGCGGACCACGTTCCGTATTCGTGCCGAATGCGCCGAACCCGCTGCGGGCCGCGCGCACTTGCTACGACCACATTGCGGGAATCCTGGGGGTCTCGTTGCATGATCGCTTTAAGTCGCTGGGATGGATATCAAATGGTTCGAAAGGCCATGACAATGGATACGACCTCACTCCGTCCGGAGCTAAAGCGTTCGCGAGTCTGGGGATGAACATTGATGCAACTCGCGCGCTGCGACGTCGTTTCGCGTTTGGCTGCGTAGACTGGAGCGAGCGGCGCCCGCACGTTGGAGGTGCGGTCGGAGCGGCTCTTCTGGAGGTCGCTCTCAAACGAAAATGGGTGATGCAGGATCTCGACAGCCGCGCGTTGACCGTCACCCGGGTTGGCCGGCAAGAGATGCTGACTCGCTTTGGCCTTCACGTTTGAGACTACATGGGCACAGGCAAGCGTTTCATGGGCAATTGTTGACCATCATCGCGCGACAGTGGCGTGCGATCTGTCGCTCTTCCTGCGTCGGGACAATCTGAATCTTGTCTGGAGTCAGGCCAAGAAGTTCGAGGCCCTCCGTTGCTGCGGATCGAACGTAATCGCTGTGCTCTCCGATGCCTCCCGTGAAGACGAGAAGATCCGCACCTCCCAGCAGAGCCGTGTAAGCCCCGATCGTTTTTCGTACCGAGACGGCAAATACATCCAAAGCAAGACGGGCATTTGGATCATCCGAGCGGACGCGTTCTTCGAGCGCTTTCACATCACCCTCGCCGGACGAGAGAGCGAAAAGACCGCTCCGATGATTGAGCAGATCCTCAAGTTTGTCGGCGTTGAGCTTCGCATTTCGCATGAGGTAGATGAGGACGCCGGGATCGAGGTCGCCAGATCGGGTTGCCATTGGAATGCCGCCCGTGGGAGTGAGGCCCATCGTAGTGTCGATCGAGATCCCGCTTCGAAGGGCACAGAGGCTCGATCCATTCCCCAGATGCGCAAAAATCGCTCGCTCGGGAAGCCGCGCACCGAAGTGATGCACCAGCGACTCATAAGAAATCCCGTGGAAGCCATAGCGTCGAATCCCTGCGTCGAAATAGTGGTGGGGGAGAGCGAAGCGCGATGCGACCTCCGGCATGGTTTGATGAAAAGCGTCATCGAAACAGGCGAAGTGTGCGGCCGACGGGAAGATGGATTGCGCCGAAGCGATGAGCGTTAACGCCTGCGGGATGTGCAACGGCGCAAAATGCGTGGCGGAACGTAGTTGATCCAAAACCTTCGGTGTGATGAGTTGGTGAGTGCGAAGATGAGGTCCTCCGTGCACCACGCGATGGCCTACAGCCGCAGGCATGTCGCAGATATGTTCCCGCATAGCCGAGGCGAGAACGCTAAGCGCGTGGCTCTGCGATTCGTGGATACTTTCGCGCTGCACCAGCGCGGTTCCGTCGGTCGCGCGAATGTGGAGGGCGCCATTGCTGCGTCCAATGCCGTCAGCGCTTCCGGTCAGGAGTGGCTCTTCGTCGCTGGCTCCGCGATAGTACACGCCGAACTTCAGCGACGACGAGCCGCTGTTCAGCACGAGAATCAGATCGCCTTTTCCGCCTGACTTTTCGACGCGGCCTACTTCGTCCATTTCCAGTTGCGAATCTCCTCTTTGTCAATGCCCTCCGCATGGGCGTAGTTGATGCTTTCGATAATCTGATCCTTCAGCCACTCTTTAACGTGGGCGCCTTTCGGATGCAAGCGCGGAGCGCGGTCGATAACATCGATCGCCAGATTGAAGCGATCTACCTGATTGAGAATGGCGAGTTCGAGCGGAGTGTTGATATTGCCTTTCTCCTTATAGCCGCGCACATGAATGTTGTCATGATTCGTGCGGCGATAGCTGAGCTTGTGGATTAGCGATGCGTAGGAGTGAAAGTTGAAGATCACAGGTTTGTTGCTGGTGAACAGGGAATCGAAGTCGCGATCAGAGAGGCCGTGCGGGTGTTCGGTTTCCGGCATGAGGCGGAAAAGATCTACGACATTGACGAAGCGGATTTTCAGATCCGGGAAGTGCTTCTTCAGAATCTCGACCGCAGCAAGCGATTCCATGGTTGCGATATCACCGGCGCAAGCCATCACCACATCAGGCTCCTCGCCATCGTCCGTCGAAGCCCAGTCCCAGATGCCGATGCCCTTGGTGCAATGCGTCACGGCATCTTCCATCGTGAGGTACTGGAGATGTTCCTGCTTGTCGGCGACAATGACGTTGACGTAATCCCGCGAGCGCAGGCAGTGATCTGTCACGCTGAGCAGGCAATTTGCGTCGGGGGGCAAATAGATGCGCACCACCGCAGGGCTCTTGTTGGTCACCACATCGAGGAATCCCGGATCCTGGTGCGTAAATCCATTGTGATCCTGCCGCCACACCAGAGATGTTATAAGAATGTTGATCGATGGAATGGGTGCTCGCCAGTTGATTTCTTTCTTGGATTTCTCCAGCCACTTGGCATGCTGGTTGAACATCGAATCGATTATGTGCACGAAGGCTTCATAAGTTGAAAAGAAGCCATGGCGGCCGGTTAGAACGTAACCTTCAAACCAGCCTTCGAGCGTGTGCTCGCTCAACATCTCCATGACGCGCCCGGAGACATCGAGTTCGCCGCCGTCGGCATCTTCCGGCTTATATTCGGCGAGCCATGTTTTCTTCGACGCGGCATAAATGGCTGTGAGCTTGTTGGAGGCAGTCTCGTCGGGTCCGAAGACGCGGAAGGAATTCATGTTGCGGCGCATGACCTCGGCGAGAAAGTGTCCAAGCACGTCGGTGGGCAGTGCATAGGCCCCGCCCGGCGCCGCTACTTCGACGGCATAGTCGCGAAAGTCTGGCAGCTCAAGTTCCTTTCGCAACACTCCGCCATTCGCATGCGGGTTAGCGGAGATACGGCGTGGCCCGGAAGGAGCGAGTTCCTGCAGTTCGCGTACAAGCGTTCCCTGAGCGTCGAATAGCTCTTCTGGTTTGTAGCTTCGCATCCAGTCTTCCACGATCTTCAGATCATTCTTATTCGTGATCGGGTCGGACACGGGAACCTGGTGCGCGCGCCACGAGCCTTCTACCCTGTGGCCATTCACCTCTTTCGGTCCGGTCCATCCTTTCGGAGAGCGAAGTACGATCATGGGCCAGTTCGGCCGCGTGGCGTCGCCAGTGGAGCGGGCGTGCTGCTGGATCGAACGAATCTCCAGAATGCATTGCTCCAGCGTCGAGGCCATTTTTTGATGCATCGCGGATGGGTCGCCGCCTTCGACGAAATAAGGTTTATGGCCGTATCCGATCAGCAAGGCTTCCAATTCTTCGTGGGGAATACGCGCGAGAATCGTTGGATTCGCGATCTTGTAGCCATTCAGGTGCAGCACCGGCAGGACAGCGCCATCGCGAATCGGATTCATGAATTTGTTGGAATGCCAGGAGGTCGCAAGCGGACCGGTCTCTGCCTCGCCGTCGCCAACTACGACCGTGACGATGAGATCGGGATTGTCGAAGGCTGCTCCGTAAGCATGCGAGATGGAGTAGCCGAGCTCGCCGCCCTCGTGAATGGAACCGGGCGTTTCCGGTGTGCAATGCGAACCGATCCCACCTGGAAACGAAAACTGCCGGAAGAACTTGAGCAAGCCCGCTTCATCACGGCTCTTATCCGGATAAATCTCAGAGTAGTGGCCTTCGAGATAGCAGTTGGACAGTGTGGCCGGCGCCCCGTGACCGGGGCCCGAGACGTACATAACATTCAAGTCATATTTCTTGATGAGACGATTCAAATGAACCCATACGAACGACTGGCCGGGATCCGATCCCCAATGACCGAGCAGACGGTTCTTGATGTGTTCAGGCTTCAGGGGCTCGCGGAGCAGGGGGTTCGCGCGAAGATAGATCATGCCCGCCGAAAGATAATTGCAGGCTCGCCAGTAAGCATCCATCTTCCTGAGTTCTTCGGACGCGAGAGGGGCCAAGACTTCGGTTGAGCTAGCCATCAGATATTCTCCGACGATTGAGAGTCTGGGTATTGCGGAGCGATACTTCTGCCTCAAAACCTAAACTATCTGATGCTGAGGGCTTGCCGTTCGATCTAAGGTGTGCGGGACGCACCGGAAGAGGGACTCGATAATCCCTCTGCGGCGAAGTCGCAATCTGAAGCTAGCTTCTGCGGCGCCGGCCGTTTCTCGAAGAGTGACTCGCGAGAAGACGACCGGCTTTCGCTTACTTCGATAGTTACTGCGGGGGTGGCGGACCCTGCCGGTCAGAGCCTGCGCCGGGACCCTGGCGATGCTCCTGCATCCATTGTTCACGCTTGGCCTGCATTTCGTCCCATTTCTTTTGCTGGTTGGAGTCGAGAAGCGCACGGATCTGTGCGTCGCTGGTCTTGTGGATCTCCATCATTTTGGCATGGCGATCCTGCTGCGAACTGGAAGTATCCTGCCGCAGGCTCTCCATCTGCGAGCGTTCGGATTGCAGCGCGTCCTGCACTTTGGTTTGCTGATCAGAGGTGAGCTTCAGTTGTTTCGTCAGTTCCTGGGTACGCTGTGCGGGGTCGGGCGGGCCATGTCGCCAGTGACCGTTATCATGCAACGGTGGGGATTGTTGGTCGTTGGATGGGCTGTCCTGGGCCGCCGCGAAGGACGCGCCGACCGAGATGAGTCCGGCTGCAACAAGAACGAGCAGGCATTGCTTGAGCATAGAGATCTCCTTTAGAACACGAACTGTCTACATGTATGAATGCATTATGAGCCGGAAGTTGCGCGGGAGGATAGCCAGTAAGGCAGGTTTTGCATAACTTTACAAACCGTAGCTTCGATCCGGGATACGGGAACAGATTTCAACTTCGCTTTTGCTCAAACATGACCTTTCGGATCTCAAACTCATTGAAAACGCCACAAAACTTTACAGTTTTCTGGCAGGCGGGAGCGGTATGATCCGAGCAAGAGAGCGCCGCACCTCTGCGCCAAACTATGAGGAGTTCCACTCTTCACATTCTAGTGATCAAGGGCAGGCTGCGCCCTAAGTTTGTTTTTCTGCTGCTCTTCTTATTTTATGTTCTGACGTTTCACTCGCATCCTTTGCTGGGGCAGGCGCCTCCAGCGGCTGCACGGAGAATTATTCACGGCGTTGTGAAGTCGGGGAATGTGCCGATTCCCGGTGTGACGGTCACGGCGACGAATAGTGTCACCGACCAAAAAGTGACAACCTCGACGGATGTAGACGGCAGCTATTCGCTGCAAGTCACATCCGACGGCCACTATTCGGTTCGCGCCCAAATGGCAGCCTTTGCGCCGGTGACAAAAGATGTGACGGTCGACGCGACAAATAGTAACGCAGAGGTAAGTCTTGAGTTGCTTCTGCTCTCACGTGTGCAGAAAACCGAACCAACAGAACAAACCGCGCGGCGGCCATCCGCGGGACCCGGAGCGGCCCGCGGATTCCAGAACCTCGCCGTGATGCAAAGCGCCGAAGGACAGGAAGCAGGTGGCAATAACACAAGTGACATTGTGCCGCCCGGCATGCCCGTGCCCGGCATCGCGCCCGACAGTGCCACCGAGTCCGTTGCCGTCTCTGGCAACAACTCCAGCCCTTTTGCCGGAATGAGCAGTGCCGAAATGCAACAGCGGTTCAACGATGCCCGGCAACAGGGAGGGGGATTTGGTGGGGGAGGGTTTGGCGGAGGCGGGGGTGGCTTCGGAGGCGGCGGCTTCGGCGGAGGTCCCATGGTCTTCGGCAGACGAGGCTTTGACGTCAATAAGCCCCACGGCTCGATCTACTATGCGATCGGAGACTCCGCTCTCAACGCCGCTCCCTATTCTCTGACCGGCCAGCCTGTGATCAAGCCCAGCTACGAGCAGAATACCTTCGGCGGATCCATTGGCGGGCCGTTGAACATTCCCAAGATCTACCATGGCGGGGACAAGACATTCTTCTTCGTCAACTACAACGGAAAACGTGGCGAGAATCCCTTCGATCAGTTTTCTACCGTGCCCACCTTGCTTGAGCGCCAGGGCAATTTTTCCCAGACCTTCTACACTTCCGGGTCCAGTGCCGGACGGCCGGTCCAGATCTTCAATCCCACTACCAACACGCAGTTTCCGAACAATACAATTACGCAGATCAACCCTGCCGCCGCCGGGCTACTGCCATACATTCCTTTGCCCAACCTGCCGGGGGACTTTCAGAATTTTCATTTCATCACTTCAGCCAATAGCAGCAGTGACGACCTGAACATTCGCATAAACCACAGTTTCGGCGCGGCATTGCGGGGACGGCGTCAGGGCGGGCGCAGAGGTCCGCAAAACAACCTCACGTTCGGGTTCCACTACCACGGATCGAGCGCTAAGCTGACCAATCCTTTCCCCAGCGTCGGGGGCCACACCGACATCCGCAGTTTCGATATTCCGATTTCCTATGTTCGCAGCTTTGGAAAGTTAACCAACATCGCCCGCTTTGACTTCAACCGAAGCCGTACCAGCACGCAGAACCTCTACGCCTTTGTGAACAACATCACCGAATCTCTGGGGATCACTGGCGTCTCGCGGGATCCCTTTGATTGGGGTCTGCCGGGTCTTTCATTCACGAATTTTGGCGGTTTGCAGGACATCAATCCGGCGCTCCTGCGCAACCAGACCTTCACCTATTCCGACAACATGATCTGGAATCACGGAAAGCACACATGGCGATGGGGAGGCGATTTCCGCCGCATTCAGGTCAACACGGAAACCGACAGCAACGCGCGAGGCAGTTTCATTTTCACCGGATTGAATACTTCGGAGATCGTGGGTGGTCAGCCCGCCGCTGGTACCGGTTTCGACTTCGCTGATTTTCTGCTTGGCCAATCTCAGCAGACCTCGGCCCAGTTTGGCGAAAACAATTACCACTTCCGGGGAAACTCCTGGGATCTGTACGCACAGGACGAGTGGAAGTTGCGGGGCAATCTCACGCTCAACCTGGGCGTGCGTTACGAATATGTTTCGCCCTACACCGAGATCAACAATCGCATCGTGAATCTCGATCTGTCGCCCGGCGTGTTGAGCCTCTCGGCCGGACCTCCAGCCGTAGCGGTGGTGCTACCCGGTGAGACCGGCCCTTACAACGGAAGCTTTCCCGCAACGCTGGTGCGGCCCGACCGCGACAACTTCGCACCGCGGGTTGGCTTTGCCTGGAAACCATTCTCCAAAACCGTGGTGAGAGGAGGCTACGGCATCAACTACAACACCGGGGCGTATCAGGGAATCGTGCAGCAACTCGCATTCCAGCCACCGTTTTCGTTTACCGAAACCAACGTGCAGTCCAGCCCCGGGCAACTCACCTTGCAGAATGGATTTCCGCCGGCTCAGTCCGTCGGGATCACCAACAACTACTCCGTAAATCCCAACTACCGGCTGGGCTATGTTCAGATCAGGAACCTGGACATCCAGCAGCAAATCAAACCTACTTTGCTGCTGAACATCGACTACACCGGAACCAAGGGAACTGATCTTGACATTCTGGAAGCGCCGAATCGAACTGCGACAGGCATTCGCATTCCTGGGGTGCAGGCCTTCAACTATCAAAACTCGGTTGGCGACTCTGAGGCCAACGCCGGGTCAGCACGACTGCGCAAGCGGCTGTCGCAGGGTTTTTCAATCGGCGGCACTTATACGTTTTCGAAATCCATTGATGACGCGTCCACAATTGGAGGCGGCGCGACTTCAGGATCAGGATCCGGGGGCCTCGGCGCGGGAGGCACTGCCGCTGGAGGCGGTGCCAGCAGCGGGTCTTCCAGCGCGGGCGCGACCAACGTCGCCCAGAACGCGTTTGACCTTTCGGCGGAACGCGGCCTTTCCAGCTTCAATCAAACCCAGAGATTTACCGCCGACTATTTGTGGGAATTGCCCTTCGGCCACGACAAACACTGGTTCACCGGAAACAGCGCGCAGCGTGCCGTATTCGGCGACTGGCAGTGGAGCGGCGATTGGACGCTCGCTTCTGGACTTCCGTTCACTCCTCGGCTCCTCGGTGACTTTTCGGATGTACAGCGCGGGACGAACGGCACGTTGCGGCCGAATCTTGTGTCCGGACAGTCGATTTCAATTTCTAATCCTTCGATTGCCCGCTGGTTCAACACCGCGGCATTCGCTGCACCGCCGACCGGACAATATGGCGACGCACGGCGCAACAGCATCATCGGCGCCCCGACCAAGGTTTTCGATATGGCATTTACTAAGATATTTCCATTGAAGGAATCTCGCGTATTGGAATTTCGCGCCCAGGCAACCAACATCTTCAACATTCCACAATACACCGGCATCGATAGTGTCGTGAACTCTCCAACCTTCGGCCGAGTTACCGCGGTAGGAGCTATGCGCGCCATACAGCTGACGTCCAGGTTCCGGTTCTAAGAACTCTTATGACGATTTCAACGCCAACTCGCCAACCCGCCATACGAAAGCTCCTCGCGACGCTCCTTGCTCTCGTTTTGTCGGCGTCCTACCTGCCGTCGCAGACCGATTACACCTTCCACGCCGAAACCGAGATCGTTCTGGTGAATGTCACGGTGCGCGACAAGAGTGGCAAGTATGTCCGCGACCTGAAAGCCGAAGACTTTCAGATCAAGGAAGACGGCAAATCCCAACAAATCGTCTCCTTCGATGTCGAGAATGTCGACGCGGTTCCTGCGGTCGATGTCGCCCAGGCGAAACCGCTGGAGAATCCCCCTTCGCCAGCTGCAAGCTCCGCAGGCCCGCAACCCGCAGCAGACACTCAGTTCAAGGATCGCCGCTTGATCGTCTTGTTCTTCGATCTTTCCGGAATGGAACCCGATGAAATCGACCACTCCGTCGCGGCTGCCCAGAACTACGTTGATAAACAGATGGCTCCGGCCGACCTGGTTTCGGTTGTGTCGCTCGGAAGTTCGCTGCAGGTCAACCAGGATTTCACTTCCGACCGTGCATTGCTCAGGAAAGCTTTGCAGTCTTTGAATCCCGGGGCCGGGCAAGGATTCGAAGAAGGGTCGACCGGCACAACCGAGGGCACACCGGACACGGGCGGATCGTTCACAGCCGACGACACCGAGTACAACATCTTCAATACCGATCGTCGGCTGGAAGCGTTGCGTTCCGTCGCCGAGCGGCTTTCTCACGTGCAGCAGAAGAAGTCTTTGATCTATTTTTCCAGCGGCATCGATCGCACCGGGATCGAGAACCAGTCCGAGTTGCGGGCTGCGACCAACGCCGCGGTTCGGGCCAATCTTGCTTTTTACACCATGGACATTCGTGGGCTGCAAGCTCTGGTGGCCGGCGGCGAGGCGCAAAACGCCAGCCTTCGCGGCACGTCTCCGTACTCCGGACAGTCGACGCTCAACGCTCTGAACTCGAATTTCACGACTCAGGAAACTCTGGTGACTCTGGCCGCTGATACCGGCGGCCGCGCATTCCTCGATTCCAACGATTTCAGCAAAGTATTCAAGGGCGTGCAGGAAGATACTTCGACCTACTACGTTCTCGGATACCACAGTTCCAATCCCGCGCGTGATGGAAGATACCGTCGCATCACCGTGGGCTCGAATCGGCCCGCGGTGAAACTGGAATTCCGGCGCGGGTACTACGCTCCTGCCGATTACCAGCATTCGACGCGGGAAGACCGGGAGCGCCAGCTTGAAGAAGAAATGAATTCAGATCTACCTGCAACAGATCTTCCGCTTTACCTTGCCGATGGCTACTTCCGCATCGGCGACAACAAATTCTTTGTCCCCATCTCGCTGGCTGTGCCGGGATCGCAGATCCCCTTCACCAGCAGCAGCAATCAGGACAAAGCCACGCTCGATGTCATTGGCATGGCGCTCGATAGCAACAAGCGGCAAGTCGGCGACATGCGCGATACCGTGAAACTGGCGGTCAACACCTCAGCCGAAGTACGAAGAAAGAACGTACAGTACAACAACGGATTTATCCTTCTCGCCGGCAAATATCATTTGAAGTTTGTGGTTCGCGAAAACCAGACCGGCCGCATGGGCTCCTTTGAGACTGACATTGAGATCCCCGACTTGAAGGCCGCTCTCCTTAAGATGAGTTCAGTCGTGATGTCGGGCCAAATTCAGCCGGCAAAGAAAGCCGGAAGCAATAACAATCCCTTGGTGCAGAATGGATCAGAGATCATTCCCAGTGTGACTCACGTTTTCTCAACGTCGCAGCATCTTTACCTCTATTACGAGATCTACGATCCCGCACGCGCCAGCGCGGGCGACGTCAAACCCAAGACAGGGGAAGGCAAAGGAATTCGGGTGCTGACAAACATCGCCTTCTTCCAGGGCAAGGTGAAGGCGTACGAAGGCCCGTTGCAAGAAGTACAAGAAATCAACGCACCAGACCGGAAGGCAGCGATCCTCCAGTTGGACGTGCCGCTGGCGCAATTCAAACCCGGCTTTTATACTTGCCAGGTCAACGTGGTCGACGACGCGGCTGGACGGTTCGCATTTCCTCGGCTTGCATTCCTGGTACGGCAGTAGGACCGAGTAGCCACCGTAATGTTTCCGATTACAACGCGGTCGGTTCGATAAGCAGCAAAACAGCCGTCGGTGGAAGTCCCGACGGCTGGTGACTGAAGGTTACAGCTGAAAGCATTTAGCGCTGCGCCTTGGCTGATTCGATCGCATCGTGCAGTTCATGCTCTGCTCTTCGCAGGTCCTCTTCTGCCTTTGCGCCATGTCCTGCCATATCGTAGTGATTGGCTGCACGCGCATTTTCCAGTTCGTGGATTGCTTCTAGTACCTGGTTATGCACGGCTTCGAGGTCGTGCCAGTCATGAACTCGCTCGGCAACCGCAATTCCAGCAGCAAACGACAGACAGGCGGAAAGAACGCCAACTCCAATTGCTTTCTTCATAATTGTCCTCTCAAGGTTGTGGATTAATCCGTGTCCACGCAGACACGTGTCATCTTCTTCGAACCCAGACCTCTCGTCAAAATGAAGTAAGTGTATGTACTTTGGTAACGTCTGCGACTGGAGTGGCGCGCCTTTGAAACTCGACGAATGGTGTCGAAGATGCCACGAGAGCAGGGTGTTACATCCGTAATGTTTCGCGGTCTGAGTGTTCTTAGCTGTGGATCATGAGAGAAATGACAATGGGCTCACTTTCAAACAGCAGCCTGATCTCCAGGGCAGGGGAGTCAGCCAGAGAGTGCAGGCTGTAGTCACTGCCGGTGATCACTGTGGGAGGAGACAGCATGCAGCCTTCCGCCACGCCCGGGATCTTGTTCTTGAAGTTGCCTGCCACCATGTTGCAGACTTCGCCGAGTGCGTCCGACATCTCGGGGCCGACTTTGTCCAGTTCTACGCCCAGCATTTTCGAAGTCATAAGCGCAGCCGCCTTCCCGCTGCAGCGGACGCTGAGCACGCCCGACAGTTGCCCCGCCAGTCCCACCATCGCAGTGACCTCCGGGGTTGTCTCCTCGGTGGTTGCGGGGACGGCCAAATGGCAGCCGAGCATGAGCTCAAAGACTTCTCGAGTCGCCGTTTCGAGCAGAGGAATCCAGGTTTCGTGGCTGCCGTTGGTGGCCAGCACCTCACCCAAAGACTTCATGACTTTCCTCCCAGAACGGGGACGACATGTTCCTTTACCTGCTCCGGCGTGAACGGCTTGCGGATATACCCTCGAGCCCCGTGAGACAAAGCCTCGACCACATGAGACTCGCTGCCTTCCGTAGTGATCATCACTACGGGGACGTCTTTGGCGTTCGGCACTCCCGGAAGCTGTTTGATGAACTCCAGCCCGTCCATCACCGGCATGTTGATGTCGCACAGGATCAGATCCACCTGGTTTTCCTGGAGGGCAACAAGCGCCTCAGCGCCGTTCCCCGCTTCGGTTACCTTGGACAGGTCAATGCCCGCCTGGCGCAGCGAGCGCTCCACGATCTTTCGCATGACCGAGGAATCGTCGATAATCAGAGCTCGTATGGGCATAAGGCTACATTCACTCCCTCGGATGGCTTGGAGGTCTTCCGCTTTTACGTTGCTTTTGGATATATCGGCACGGGGTGATCGGACTTTAGGACGCCAGCACCGCACAGGAATTTGCACGCCGGGGTTGGTTCACCGGAGTTCCAGTTATTCATTGATTCAGAACTTACTACTCAAGTTCGTGGACGCACAGAAATTCTGAACGACGCAACTCCGATGAATCACGTTATGCTTCAGACGCGCGCTCGCTCAGGGAAGGCTGAGTGATTGAAACTAGGCTGCTCGCTTGCGCTGGGGTGTGTAATCCGCACTCGGTCTTATTGAATCCTGACCACCGTCCCGCACGCGCGTCTTCTCCGGGCTGGATGCTTCGTGTGCAATGTGTGCAGCCAATGCTGGGATACCCCTGATCGTGCAGGGGATTGTAGGGAAGGTCGTGGTCATGAATGTAGCGCCAGATTTTCGCGGCAGTCCAGTCGGCGAGCGGGTTGATCTTGACCAGATGAAACTTCGCGTCCCACTCCACTTTGAGCGCGCCGGCTCGGGCCGCGGTCTGATCACGACGAATGCTGGTCACCCACGCCCGGAGTTGAGAAAGCTTCTGTCGTAACGGCTCAACCTTCCTGAGATTGCAGCAAGCATCCGGATCGCGCCCCCACAGTGCCGGACCGCGCAAGCGCTCTTGGTCGTTCGGCGTTAGAGCGGACTTGAGCCTCTCCACTTTGATCCCGTAGCGCTTCTCGACTCGCTCCATCACCTTGTAGGTTTCGGGAAATAAGAAATCAGTGTCGAGGGTAAAGATACGGAATTCCGGTTGCACTCTGGCGGCGATGTCAATCAGCACCATGCCCTCGGGACCGAAGCCCGATGCAATTTCGACATAGCCTCCGAAAGTCACGAAGGCCCACCGCAACAAGTCTTCCGGATTCCACTGCTCGACCAATTGGTCGATTCTTTCCACCTCATACTTCATGACGTTTGCTCCTCGTCACCGGCATGCGATCTGCGTGTGAGTTCCAGTTCTGTGTGCATCACAAATGCGGGTTCGCTCCAGGGGGACCAACGGTTCCAAGCCCCGAGCTCGTTCCCAGAGAAACAAGGGCTGGCTTGGCGTAGGACTTCTCCAATTACAAGCAGCGTCGGTGCGGGGAGTGGTGGAACCTCACCGAGGTTCTCCACGTTGGTTGAAAAGACTTGTTCTTGGGGAGTCGTGGCGCGCGAAATAATCGCGCACGGGGTTTCATCGGGCAAGCCCGCTGCCCGAAGTTTGGCGGCAATCTCCGAATAGCGCTGACCGGGCATGTAAATCACGACCGTGGCTCTTAAGGACACGAGCGCGCGCCAATCGGTCGGGTCGGCGCCGCTCGCAGAATGTCCCGCGAGGAAAACCAAAGCGTGGGAAGATTGGCGATTGGTCAGGGGAATTTGCGTGGTCGACGCGGCCCCGAGAGCGGCAGTGATGCCCGGCACAATTTCGAACTCGATATTCGCTTTGCGCAGCGCGGTAATCTCTTCGCCAATGCGGCCAAAGATAAGCGGATCGCCGCCCTTGAGCCGCACCACCTGCGATCCCGACGCAGCCAGAGTCACCATGAGGAAGTTAATCTCTTCCTGACTGATGTTCTTTTTCCCGCAGCGCTTGCCGACATTGCGCATCTGCGCATGAGCCGGAGCGAGGCGGAGAATCTGTTCACCAACGAGATCGTCGTGCAACACGGCATCTGCGTGTTTCAGCACGCGGACGGCTTTGACGGTCAATAGTTCCGGATCGCCGGGACCGGCCCCGACGAGGTAGACTTTGCCTGTCATACTGCGGCACTCCTTCCGTTTGTCTTCGACTCAGCCGCGACGGTAGCGTCGAACGCTTCGGCGCTGGCCAGCGATTGCAATAGAAAATGTTTGCGTTCCAGGTCAAGATTGCTCGCCAGAATCTTTCGTCGAGTCTCGCCCAATTCTGCGACCCAACGCTCATATCCTGGCCCGAACTGGCGTTCCAGCTGTTGCCGGATTCTTTGAGCGAGCGACGGGCTCTGCCCTGAGGTTGAAACCGCAATCTGCAGATCGCCGCGCTGAACCACCGCGGGATAATAGAAATCACACTGCTCTGGAACATCGACGACGTTGCACAGAACGCCTCGAGCGTGCGCCTCGCCAAAGACGAACTCATTCAGATCACGCGAAGATGTGGCCACAACAACCAGAAAGATGCCGTCCAGATCAGACAGAACAAACCCGCGCTCTTCGAGAACGATTTGGCCGCTAGTACTCCACCGCCGCACGACGTCGCTCGCCTCGTTGGCGACAACCCGAATCTTGGCCCCGGTCGGCAGCAGTCCGCGAATCTTGGGCTCGCCGACTCGTCCGGCGCCGACAACCAAGACCGGGCGGCCATCCAGTTTCACGAACATGGGAAACAGACTCTTCACTTCGGCTCACCTATGATGTTCATCGCTAACCCTCGATTCCGTGCGGTACACGTCCGGGCGACAGATCCCGAGGCACAGCTTCCACCATTTCTCCAGCCAGAAATGCGCGTAGCTCCGCATCGCCATGGCGCGCGAAAAACTGCCGCAAATTCTCACCATGGGCGCGGTCATTTGAATAGCGGCGTAACAGACGCTCAATCGCTTCCGGCACTTCGCTGGCGAGGCAGCGATAACCGACCGGCCGTGCAATCGACTGATGGAGGCCCACCGCGCCACCTAGACAAAAGTAATAGGCGTCCAGCATGCGGTCGCCGACTTTCAGTTTCTTGCCCTCGATCCCAATGTCGGCGATCCAGTGCTGGCCGCAACTGTTGGGGCATCCGGTGACATGCAGTTTCAAGTGCTGATCGAAGCCGGGGAGCCGCTCTTCCAGTTCCTCGACTAGCCATCGCGAAAAGCTTTTGGTCTCGGTTATTGCGAGCTTGCAGAACTCAGTTCCGCTGCAAGCCACGGCTCCGCGCCAGAATGGCGAGCCGCCCACCCGTAATCCGATCGCATCCAGTTCCTTCGCCAGCGAGTCGGCTCGTAATTGCGGTACGTTGATTACCAGCAGGTTTTGCATGTTGGTGGTGCGCAACTCGCCATTAGCGAAACGGTCGGCAAGATCGGCGGCGCTGCGCATTTGCTCCGCCGTGATTCGTCCCCGTAGCACCGCGGCGCCCACGTAGCAATACCCAGGCTGTTTCTGCGGATGGATTCCGATGTGGTCCCGATAGACGTCAGCAGGCGCATCCTCCGGCGCGGACGGATCCAGATGGAATCCAATTCGTTGTTCGAGTTCTTTCTGGAAGTCGTCGTCGGTCCAACCGTGGCGTAGGAACAGGAACTTGAGCCGCGCCCGCTCGCGGTGCTCCCGTAATTGCGTTGACTCGCGAAACAGTTCAGCGATGCCCTTAATCACCGGCTCGACCTGGTTCCAGCGCACGAATACATTTAATCGGGTCGCGAGATGAGGTTCTGCCGAGAGTCCGCCGCCGACGCGCAACGAGAAACCGGTTTCCGGCTTTCCGTTCAGTGTGCGTATGACCGCGGTCAGGCCGATATCGTTGATTTCCGGGTAGGCGCACCAGACACGGCACCCGGTGATCGAGATCTTGAACTTGCGAGGCAGATTGTAAAAATCCGGATTTCCAACCAGCATCTGTGTCGCAGACAGCGCAAGTGGCGAGGCGTCGCAAATTTCGTCGGCATCCACGCCTGCGAGCGGGCAGCCGGTAATGTTTCGCGTGACATCGCCGCAAGCGCCCATGGTGTTCAATCCGCACTGCCACAGTGCTTCAAGAATTCCGGGGAGCGCTTCGATGGTTACCCAGTGCAGTTGGATATTCTGCCGCACGGTGAGGTCGGCAATCCCGCGAGCATGGCGTTGTGTCAGTTCAGCGATGGTGCGAAGTTGGAAAGAATTCAGAATCCCACTGGCGATGCGGATGCGAACCATGAAGCAGGGCAGCGCCTTGCCCTCGCCACCTTTCCCGCCGACAACGCCTGCTCCGTCCCCTTGGGTGTAAACGCCCCACCAGCGGAAGTAGGTGCCCAGCCATTCGGGAGGGATTGAGTCGAAGCCCTTTCGGGCGAAGCCCCGAATCTCGTCCAGTCCCGCCCACGGATTTTTCTCAAGCTTCAGCCGTTCGACTCGCTGTGCTTTTGTCTCTTTGATCGTTTCAGTTTGTGCCATAAAAAGAAAAACCCACCGCCAGCTTTCTACTGGCGGTGGGTTCGATAAGTGCTGGGACTAAGAAATTTCTAAGTCAGCAACCTCCCGGCGCCAGAAGACACGGCTGCGCAACAACAAGTACAACAGCACATGCAGTCGAAGTTCTTCTGGTACGGGTCTAACATGGTGTCGTCGATTCTAGAGCGCGCTCGTGCTTCTGTCAAACTCGCGTCTGTAGAAGAGATGCCACCGTCTGAAGGGGAGGTGCAAATATTATTGGTTGTCGCTTCATCTAAGGAGAGCGCACCACTTAACACAGCATGTGTTGAGTGTCTCGAAGAGACACTCAGCCGAAAATAGCCTTTCTGCGTCGAGATTCGACACCGAACTGATAACACGACATTTATAGTTCGTAGCGTGTATACAACCCGGGAGCGCGTAGACTTATCTTTAGTCGGTGATCTACCGTGATCTCCGGGCCGGGGCACGCAATCTGGTAAGGTTTAACATTAGAGCAGACTGTCCCTTCCTCTCCCCCATTTGGATTCGCGGCTCAATCTAAATAGACACCTTAAATATCTCGTGGACGAACTAGAAAAATTACGGCCCGGTTTGCAGGAGGTCCTGAACAAACCCATTCGCGACCTTGGTCTGAAGATCGAAGGGTCGCCGCTACAGCGCTTGGTGCAGCAGCTGTATCGGGAGCTGGAGCAAAAAAGGCTGATGAAATTCCGCCCGCTTTGCTATCTCACCGATGAATGGGGCTGCCCGTCAGGCGAGCCGGTGATCGGCATACCGTTTTATCTTGCGGACGCGGACCTGGCTCACCTCGAAAAGGAAATGAATGACCTCGAGGATCCGCGCGAGATCATGATGTATCTCCGGCATGAAGCTGGGCACGCGTTCAACTACGCTTACAAGCTGCACCAGACGCCAGAATGGAAACAACTCTTCGGTTCCTTTCGCCGTCCCTATCACGATAACTATCGTCCCATTCCATTTTCAAGAAACTTTGTCCGGCACTTGGCCGGATGGTACGCACAAAAGCATCCCGATGAAGATTTTGCCGAAACCTTCGCGGTCTGGCTCACTCCGCGTTCCGCGTGGCGAGATCGCTACCGGGGCTGGGGTGCGATGGCGAAGCTGCAATATATGAACCGGATCGCCCGAAAGTTGGGGAACGTGGACCCGCTTCGCCGCCGCGGACGAACCGACATCACGGTCGACGAAATGGAAGCCACCGTCGCTGAGTTCTATCAGCGGATTAATGACGAGGTCCCACTTGTCGACTTAGCGCTGGACACGGACTTGCGCGACATTTTCGACACGTCCAAACGACGCAAGACCGCGAAGCCGGCGCATGAATTCCTGCATGTGCAGAGGAAAGCAGTTGTGGACAAAGTTGCCTATTGGACCGGGGCCCAGCGCCCGCTGATCAAGAAATTGATCGAGGTCATTGAAAAGCGAATCGAGGAACTGAGCCTGTTCGCCGACACTGGCCGGGAATCGGAACATCTGATCCAGATCACCGTCTACGTGACGGCGTTGGCTATGAATTACATGGCGCGAGGAAAGTTTGTCCACCCATGATTTTTGCGCATCAAGATTTTGCGCATCGAGGACGACTATGAAGAACTATCATTTTGTTAAGAGCTGGAGGCCTCAATGACCAGCGCAAAGCTGAAAGTTGCCGTGCTCTACGACGTCTGGGAAGACGACCCGGCGGCGGTCGAAGCGGCGGAGGAAAAGGCGCCCGCGGGCAAGCCGAAGTCAAAGCCGAAACGCAAGCCGCGAACTGAAAAAGAAGATCGGGAAGAGATCTTCGAGGCTCTCGATAAGCTTGGCCACGAACCGTTCTATCAAGTACTGGACGGACGACCGCAGTGTTTGAACTCTTTGGCCAAGTGTGGCGCCGATCTGGTATTCAATCTCACCGAGTCTTTTGCCGGCGACGATACCAAGGAGATGAACGTCGCGGCTTACATGGATCTCTTGGATATGCCGTATACCGGCGGCGGTCCGCATGCGCATTTTCTGGCACAAGATAAGGGCACGGCAAAAAAGATGTTTGAGTTCCACGGCATCAAGACGCCATTTTTTGCAACCTCTTATCGCGGGCGGATCGAGCATGCCCACGACATCTCGTTCCCACTGATTGTAAAGCCAGTCTCGGAGGACGGTTCCATCGGTATCAGCGCCGATGCCGTCGTGGACAGCGTGAAGGAACTGATGGAGCGGGTGGAATACATTCAGAACGAGTTCGACTCACCCGCATTGATCGAGGAGTACATCGAGGGTCGCGAGATCTACGCCGCCATTCTGGGCAGCTATGAGCATGCTCAAGCCCTGCCCCTGGTCGAACTCGACCTTTCTCGTCTGCCGAAAGGCACTCCGAAAATTGCCAGTTACGACGTGAAGTTCGAAAAGGAAACGCAAGCCCACAAGTTAACCAAATCGCACTTGGCTACCGATCTCGACGAGGAAACTGTTTCCCGCCTGCAAGCGACTGGCCTGGCCGCTTATCAGGCAGTCAAGCTCCGCGACTACGGACGCATTGACATGCGCCTCACACCGAAGGGCGAGGTATATGTGATCGAGGCCAATCCGAACCCGTGGCTCTCAAGCAAACAGGAATTTGCTATGGCTGCCAAGGCCTCGGGCCGGTCCTACGCCCAACTGATCGGCGAGATCGTGGACATGGCAATGCAGCGATATGCCCCCAGAAGTGGATCCGAAACCATCGCCTGAGAGAACCGCTAGGCTATCTTTTTCTTCTGTTGTTTTTGCCTGGTTACCATTTGCACGACCGGCAGGGGAAGGCGCAGCGTGCGGGTTTGCCTCTCTCCCTGGGAAAACGCCTGAACAGCGATTCCATCCCCCTGCGGAAAGGGATTAGAAACTACTTCAAATTCCTGCCCATAAATGCGTATTCGTTTGGATTGTGCATAGCCCATTTTTTGGAGCTGAATGCAAACTTCGTTGACGTCGATTGATTGCTGGCTGGTGCTCAAAGTATGAATGCTCACAATACCTGGATTGTATCGGATAACGTGACCGCCGTCTTGCACAGGGATCACAGCTCCGTGTGACGGGTTAAACGGTTTGTTTCCAGATTGATGGGCTTGACGGAAAAACCGGCCTCAAGCCGATTTCGCGAAACCGACCTCGACACAGCTGAGAGCACGCTTCTTCAAAAGCTCAGCAATGCGATGTTTGACGTATCCATCCTCGGTGAGATGGGCCGCGGCAGTGTCGTCAAACTTCGATTGCACTAATCGATCCATGGGGTCACGCTTGGTGAAATCAGGATCAACGCGGTAACAGAACTGGCAGTCCCGCCCAGTGGGCGTATCCTTGGCCTTGCCCTGCAACTTGCGATGAAAGAGATCCATGGTGATCTTTTCTCCTCGCCAGAGGCGTTTGGTTGTGATGAATGCGCACACATATATACCACAAACGATAGGTCGGAGTGCAAGGGGGAATTTGCGTGATCTGAGTTCGTCACGCGAGGCATTCACCTCGATCGAATTTTCCGCAGGGCGCGAACTCCAGCCGCGTCCTCGCGGGAACATGTCGTATGACTTGTGGTCAGAAAATGTGCCGGAATCCCCAAAAGAGCAAGCCGGAAAGAAGCATTGCCACCGGAAGCGTCAGCACCCATGCCAGTGCGAGATTTCGCACCGTCGCCCACTGCAGACCGGAGTGGTTCGCATACATGGTTCCGGCGACGCCCGAGGAAAGCACGTGCGTCGTACTTACAGGCATGCCAAACCAGTCCGCGGCTCCGATCGTGAACATCGCCGTAATCTCAGCAGCGGCACCCTGGGCGTAGGTCAAATGGTCTTTGCCGATTTTTTCACCGACTGTGACCACAATCCTCTTCCAGCCAACCATCGTGCCCAAACCTAACGCTAACGCAACCGCAACTTTGACCCATCCCGGGATAAACCGGGTGGAGGCGTCGAGATGCTTCTTGTAGTTGGCGAGCACTGCATCATCCTCGGCGGTGAACTGCGGCTGGCCGGTCTTTTTCATGAACCGCAGAGCTTCGCTGACGATGTACATGTCATTACGGAAGTTGCGCACCCGGTCGGCGGGCACTTTGCGGAGTTCTTTAAACAGAGCCATCTCATTGCCGATGTCGGTGACCAGTTCCTGCAATGCCAGCATCGTGTTGGGAGTGAAGTTGCGAGTGCGAATGTAATCGGTAACTTCGTCGCGCGGGTCGCCAATCACCGCATTGGGGGACACGTAATGATTAAGCACTTGCGCGGATTGTTGGGAGACGGCGATGAAATCCTCCGACTGCTTGGCAGTTACCGCGTGGTTCAATGCGTACGCCGTAGGAACCGTGCCGACCAAAATCAACATGATCAGGCCCATGCCCTTCTGTCCGTCGTTCGACCCGTGAGCAAAGCTTACGCCCGTGCAGGTGAGAACCAGCAGAGCGCGAATCCAAAACGGCGGCGGTTCGGTGCCTTCCGGGGCTTCGTACAATTTCTTATCCTTCAGCAATGCCTTGGAAAGCAATAAGAGCAGTGCAGCGACGGCGAAACCGACTACTGGGGAAAGCAGCAGCGACTTGCCGATGTTGGTAGCCTGGCCCCAATCCACGCCACTGGTCCCGGTCTTCGGCGAGAGCAGTTGATTGGCGATGCCCACTCCGATAATCGAACCGATCATGGTGTGAGAACTGGACGCGGGCAACCCGAAATACCAGGTTCCAAGATTCCAGATGATTGCGGCTAACAGGAGCGCAAACACCATGGCAAACCCACCTTTACTGCCCACTTGCAGAATCAACTCCACAGGGAGGAGAGAGACAATGGCAAACGCGACCGCACCGCTCGAGGTCAGCACCCCCAAAAAATTCCAGAACCCAGACCACACCACCGCGATATGAGGTTGCATCGAATGCGTGTAAATCACCGTGGCCACGGCGTTCGCGGTGTCATGGAATCCGTTGACGAACTCAAATCCCAAGGCAACCAGCAAGGCCAAGGTCAGGAGAAGGTACGGCATGATCGAGGTGGAATGAAAGCCCGAAAGATCAGAAACTAAGTTGATGGCGGCATAGGAAACGCCGATCAGCAGTACCCCTCCAAAAATGGCGATCCCCAACTTTCCGGGAGACTTGTGCAGTTTCGAGTCCAGAACTGACGTCGCTGCAGTGACCATGGGGCTCCTTCACAGCATGAAATGAATTCGGCCGGGCACGAACGGCCTGAAGGTCGCAACTATACGCAAGGATTGTTACGGGAGTGTGAAAAACGGCACAAAGACACCAAACACGAAGGTTAGTCGAAGACCACGGTCTTGTTTCCGTAAAGCAAAACTCGATTGTCGATGTGCCAGCGCACCGCTCGCGAAAGCACGACCTTCTCGAGGTCGCGACCTTTCTGTAGCAGGTCATCAAGAGAATCACGGTGCGAGATGCGTACGACGTCCTGCTCGATGATCGGACCATCGTCGAGCACCTCGGTGACGTAATGGCTGGTCGCGCCGATCAGTTTTACGCCCCGGGTGAACGCCTGGTGATACGGCTTGGCGCCAACGAACGCCGGCAGAAAAGAGTGATGGATGTTGATGATGCGCTGCGGATACAGGTTTACGAAATCGTTGGAGAGAATCTGCATATAGCGGGCCAGCACCATGAAATCAGGATTGTGCTGCTGCAGGAGGCCCAGGATTTTCTCCTCGGCTTCACGCTTGCTACCTTTGGGAACCGGGATCGTAATGTAGGGAATCCCGTAGAAATTCGCGATCGGCTGATTATCCGGGTGGTTCGAAATAATCAGCGGAATATCGCACCGCAACTCGCCGCTCTTGTGACGGTAAAGCAAGTCCACCAGGCAGTGGTCGTATTTTGAAACCAGAATGATCATCTTCGGCCGGTAGTTTGACCGGGCAAGACGCCACTGCATTTCAAATTGTTCGGCAATAGGAGTGAAGTGTCTAGAGAAGTTCCCAAGATCGATATCGAAGTCGGCGGGATCAAATTCCACCCGCATCAGGAATAGGTTCGATTCTTCGTCAGCATGTTCGTCAGCGTGCAGGATGTTGCCGTTGTGGCGGAAGACAAAGTCGGAGATCGCCGCGACAACACCCTTGCGGTCCGGGCAGGAAATCAGAATTACAGCGGAGTTCTTCATATGCAACGCTGCCCTCCGTCTGCTGGGCCCGTTTCCTTTGAGTGCCTTCCGTGTCCTTCGTGGTTGACGCCTATCAAAAGCCTTAACCACAAGGGGCACAGAGGCACACAAAGGAATGCGTCAATCCGCGCTTAGCCGAAGGCGAGGATTATTTTTTCAAATCCTTTAATATTTCCCGCGCTGCGTTCGCGCCCGAACCTCCGGTCAATCCCGCTCCCGGATGGGTCCCAGACCCGCACAAGAAGAGATTCTTGATCGGCGTGCGATATCGCGCCCAATCGAGCAGCGGACGCATGGTGAAGAACTGATCGAGCGCCAGTTCACCATGGAAGATGTGACCGCCAGTGAGTCCGTAAGTGTCTTCGAGATCCTGCGGCGTGATGATCTGGTGCGTTAGAATCAACTCCGGAAGTTTCGGGGCGTACTGCGCCAGCGTCCTGACGACGGTGTCGCCCAGTGGGACGCGTTGGCCGTCCCAATCGCCGCCTTTCAGTTTGTACGGTGCGTACTGCATGTAAATCGACATCACATGCTTGCCCTCTGGGGCGAGCGACGGATCGGTGACCGAGGGAATCGCAATTTCCAGATAAGGCTGCTTGGAAAAATTGCCGTACTTAGATTCGTCAAAAGCGCGTTCCAGGTAGTCGATCTCCGGCCCAATGTGGATGCGTCCGCTTAACGCGCCAGTATCACCTGCATCCTTCAACGCGGTGAATTCGGGAAGGCCGGACAGCGCGAGGTTGACCTTCGCCACTGTCCCCGGCATGCGGTAGTGTTGCAACTTCATTACGAAATCGGGAGAGAGGTGAACGGGATCAACCAATTTCAACAGCGTCCGCTTGGGATCGGCATTGGAAATGATTGCCTTTGCCACAATTTCCTCGCCCGTAGAAAGCACTACGCTGACAGCGGTGCCGTCCTTGACACGAACCGCGATGACCTCGGCCCCGCTGCGAATTTCAGCGCCCGCTTGCGTAGCGGCTGAAGCCATAGCCTCGGCGATGGATCCCATTCCTCCTTGGGCAAAGTATGACGAACCCGCGGGACTCGGATCCCCGGCGCCGCGAATCAGAAGCACCAGGCTCGTCCCCGCTGACCACGGACCAAGAAATGTTCCGAAGATGCCGCGAGCGGCGACGGTTGCACGAAGCAGTTCAGTGTCGAAATATTCGGCAACAAGGTCGGCGACCGCCATCGGTCCCCAGCGCAGCAGGCGATACATATCCTTTTTGCCCAGGTTCCGAATCGAGCGGCCGGTCTGGAGCAGTCCCCACAAGTCGCCACGGCTCGGGTGATCGATGTTCGGTGGCGCCAACGCAAGCGCTTCTCCGATCACTCGGCCTATTTTTGCGAGCGAGACCTGCAACTCCGGATATTTAGCGGCGTCTTTCTGGGAAAATTTGGCAATCTCTTGCGCGGCCTTCTTCGTGTCGTTGTAGAGAATCAGAGCGCGTCCCGCTGGTGACAGCGCGGTCACGCCCACGTCCGGCTTGATCAGCCGAAGCCCGTGCTTCTCCAGTTGCATGTCACGGACAATGTCGGGACGAAGCGGTCCCGCCGAGTGTGCCAGAATTGAGCAGCGAAAGCCGGGATGAAATTCCTGGGTGATGGCCGCGCCGCCGGGTTCGGCGCGCCGCTCCAGCACCAGCGGTTTGTATCCCGCCTTGGCGAGATAAAAAGCGGTGACCAGCCCGTTGTGGCCTCCGCCAATGATGACTACATCACGCGCGCCGGGCATCGGCTAAGCCGCTCCCTTGAAGTCTTTGAGGATTTCGAGCGCAGCCAGCCGTCCTGGCCCACCCATAATTCCGCCGCCCGGATGCGTGGCCGATCCGCACATATAGAGATTTTTGATCGGGGTGCGAAACTGCGCGTATCCCGGCACTGGACGCAGAAAGAAAAGTTGCTCGAGCGAAAGCTCGCCCTGAAAAATATTGCCTTCCGTCAGACCCCATTCGCGTTCGAGATCAAGCGGCGTGATCACCTGCTTGTGCAGGATGATGTCTTTGATGTTGGGCGCGTACTCGGCAATTGTGTTGATGACGTTGTCGCCGAAAGCCTCTTTCTGATCATCCCAGTTGAGGCCCGGCCGCAGCTTGTATGGCGCGTACTGCACGAAGCACGAGAGGATGTGCTTCCCCGGCGGGGCGACCGAGGGATCGGTCAAAGTTGGAATGACCATGTCAATGTACGGGCTACGAGAAAAATTGCCGTACTTGGCGTCGTCGTACGCCCGCTCCATGTATTCGACGCTGGGCGAGATCGAAATCGCACCGCGCAAATGCGCCCCTGGTCCGGGCATCGCTTTGAAGTTCGGCAGGGCATCGAGCGCGAGATTCACTTTGCCGGAAGATCCGCGGAACTTGTAACGATTGATTTCTTCGAGAAAATCATCCGGCAGATTGCCTTTCTCGATCATCTTCACGAACGTAAGCCGCGGATCGACGCTCGACGAAATAATGTCAGCGTAGATCTCATCTCCGCTTGCCAGTACCACGCCCTTCGCTTTGCCGTGCTTTATGATGATCTGCGCAATGGCAGTCTCGGTGCGGATCTCAACGCCAGCCTCGCGTGCGGCATCCGCGATCGCATTTGAAATGGCACCGGTGCCACCTCGGGCAAATCCCCAAGACCGGAACGCGCCATCAATCTCTCCCATGTAGTGGTGCAGGAGTACGTAGGCCGTTCCCGGCGAACGTACGCCCAGGAATGTGCCGATGATTCCGGAAGCCGACATCGTCGCTTTCAGCACATCGGTTTCGAACCACTGATCCAGGAAGTCGATGGCGCTCATGGTCATCAACTGCACCTGATTGTATTTGTCTTCGCTGGTCAGGCCCTGAAAGCGTCGGCCGAGGAAAAGCAGTTTCATCAATTCCTTCGGATTCAGCGTGGCCGGATCGGGCGGTACCATGCTGAGAATCGGCTTCACGAAGCGGCACATCGCCTGCATCGACTTGCCGAACTCGTCGTAAGCTTCGGCGTCAAGTTTGGAGTGGCGAGCAATCTCGCGATGCGTTTTTCCGTGATCGTTCACCCGCCACAAGTGGTCGCCGTTCGGCATCGGAGTGAAGGTGCCGTCGAGCGGAAGGATTTCGAGTCCATGGCGGGGAAGGTCCAAATCACGAATGATTTCCGGACGCAACAACGAGACTACGTAAGAGCACACCGAAAACTTGAAGCCGGGAAACACTTCTTCGGTGCAGGCCGCTCCGCCCAGCACGTAGCGGCGTTCCAGTACAAGAACTTTCTTGCCTGCGCGAGCCAGATAAGCGGCATTGACCAGGCCGTTGTGGCCTCCGCCAATTACGATCACGTCGTATGAGTTAGCCATAAGCTCTTAGCCTTTAGCTTACCGGTTGAGAAGGCAAACCTAAGATACGATAGCGCAGTTTTCGGGTGCGCGGATCAGAGGCCGCTGGGAAGAACGCTCCAGCGGCGGAGGAGGCTCCACAACGATGGCATGATAGGACGCATTTGCCGGATACGAAGAGCCATTCTACCGGGAAGGCCCAGTTTTGTCTGCTGCTTTTGATGAGAGGTGAAGTCTCGGATTCGCCTACAAGGTCTGACCAGCGGTCAATGAGCCGGCCGCTTCATTCCTTGCTCGTTTAACAACCGCCACACGGCGTCGGGAAACAGGGCGATCAAAGCGAGCATCAGCTTTCCTTTTACCGGATAGCGCAAACGGTGCGACGTATCATTGGCCGCAAGGTAAATGGCTTCGGCCACCGGAGTGGGTTCCGGGGCCTTCGCATCTTCTTTCCGCACCCATCCCATGTAGTTTTGGAACTGTGCATCATAGGCCGGGTGCGATGCCAGCTTGAGCGAGCGCTCGATGAAACCGGTCTTGAAGTGAGCGGGTTCGACCAATTTCACATTGATGTCGTGAAGGGACAACTCGTACCGAAGCGATTCGGAAAGGCCTTCGAGCGCAAATTTCGAGGCATGGTAGCTGGACATGAATGGCATCGCCACCCGTCCCGCGAGTGACGAGACATTCACAATGACTCCAGCTCGGCGCGCGCGCATCAACGGCAAAACATGACGAATAACGGAAACTGGCCCTACGACGTTGGTCCGGAATTGTGCTTCGAATTCTGCGGCGGTCGCGCCCTCGAGGGGGCCAAACACCCCGTACCCTGCGTTGTTAACCAGCACATCGATCGCGCCGAAGCGATCGACGGTGGCCGCAATCGCGGATGCAATACTGGCTTCGTCCGTTACATCCAGTCTCAGTGCCGCTACGTTATCGAGAGAGATTTCCTCCGGACGGCGAGCGGTCGCCGCAACGTTCCAGCCGCGTGCTGCAAATAATTGTGCCGTCAGTCGTCCGATACCGGAGGAACAACCCGTGATTAGAACGACTTTTGCCATGGCTTACTTTACACCGACCCGCGGTACAGCCTTGACCGAAAAGTCAGGCGGTACGATTTGCCGCATTTCAAACGCGCAAATATAATTCGGTTCGAGCGATTTACGTCGAGGCCACCTCTTTGCCCATTGGAACCGCGTTTCACGAAAGAACTTTCCCGCTGTGCCACAGCCTCAACTACCGCGAGTGGTCTGGATATTACACGGTCAGCGTTTACGAAGTGCATCATGAGCACGAGTACAACGCCATCCGCAATGCTGCGGCGCTGATCGACATTTCGCCGCTGTACAAATATCTGGTCACCGGCAAAGATGCCACCAAGCTGGTGAACCGCGTGATCACCCGCGACATCCGCAAGGTTTCCGTCGGCCAGGTGATTTACTGCTGTTGGTGCGATGAGCAGGGTAAGGTCATCGACGATGGCACCATCACCCGTCTTGAAGAAAACAAATATCGCTGGACTGCTGCCGATCCGAGCCTGCGCTGGTTTCGCCAGAACGGGACCAACATGGATGTCCAGGTCGAAGACATCTCAGAGAAAGTTGCGGCTCTCGCTTTGCAGGGACCGACTTCCGGCAAGCTGATGAAGTCGGTGGCGGATGCGGATATTGCCAATCTGAAATACTTCCGCGTGACTCACGGCAAGATCGCAGGCGTTCCCGTGGACATTTCGCGCACCGGATACACCGGCGATCTGGGCTACGAAATCTGGGTGCCACACAATGAAAGCAACGACGCGGTGAAAGTCTGGGACGCCGTGATGGAAACCGGCAAGGGCTTCGACATTCACGCCGCCGGGATGCTGGCGCTGGATGTAGCTCGCGTCGAAGCAGGATTGCTGCTGATCGAAGTCGATTACACCAGCAGCAAGAAGGCTCTGATCGCGTCACAGAAGTATTCGCCCTATGAGTTGGGCTTTGGCAAGATGGTACATCTCAACAAAGAGAATTTCATCGGCAAGGCAGCTTTGGAGCAGGACCAGAAGCAAGGAGTCGCCAGGCAGTTCGTGGGACTGGAAATCGATTGGACAGAGGTCGAAGCACGCTACGAACAATTCGGTCTGACGCCCGCCGCGCCCAGCCAGGCCTCGCGGGTAGCGGTTCCGGTGTATTGCGGCGAAAAGCAGGTGGGCAAGGCTACGTCCACGACGTGGTCGCCCGTGCTGAAAAAGATGATCGCGCTAGCCAGCATCGAAACCTCACACTCCAAGCTCGGCACACGGCTGCAAATGGAAATCACGATTGAAGCAATTCGGCAGAAGGTGACCGCAAGGATCGTGAAGATGCCGTTCTTCAATCCGGCAAGGAAGACCGCCGTCCCGGTGTGAGTTGCACGTGGAGGGCGCGTCTCGCCCGTCCGGGTGAACCACGAAGAATTTACTCTGCCTCAATTGCGTTTTTTTTACTCCGCTTCCAGTACATATACCCCGGTACACCCACCAGCACAATGGCCGTCCCCCAGAAGGCTTCGGTCGGGCGAGTGATGACGGTGTTCAACGTCCAGGCGGTGCCGACCAGCACATAGATTGCTGGCAGCCACGGATAACCTGCGCAGCGGTAGGGACGCGGAATGTCCGGCCGCTTCCAGCGCAGGATGAACAGGGCAATCACGGTCAGCGTATACGACAACACCATCCCATAAATCACGTAGGTGTAAAGCTGGTCATAGCGTCCGCTGAGCGTCAAAATGCCGGCCCAGATTCCCTGTCCAATCAGGCTGAAGGCCGGGGTGCGCCACTTGGGGTGGATGACCGCCATGCGCTTGAAGAAAACACCGTCCTGCGCCATGGCGAGGTAGACTCGCGCGCCCGACAGCGTGCAAGTGGCCGCGGCGCTGAAGCAGGAAATAGCGATGGTGGCGGAGAGCCAGACTGCGGCACGCGGAGAGAACAACGCCTCGGCAGCAGCGTGGGCGATGGTTTCATGTTTCGCGACTTCGCTGATTGGCATGGCATAGACGTATGTCAGGTTCATCGCCATGTAAATCACGCCGACCACGAGGATGCCCAGCACCATCGCCAACGGCACATTGCGGCGCGGTTCTTTGACTTCGCCTGCAACCCAGGTGATGTAAACCCATCCGTCGTAAGCCCAAAAAACGGCAATCAGCGCCACGCCCATCGCGGAGATGAATTGGCTTGGACCGAGGCCCATGGTCAAGCCGGCGCCATGTCCGCTGAAGTTTGCCCAATGGCCCTTGCCGATGGCGAATCCCAGAACCACAAAAGCCGCCATGGCCGTGAACTTTGTCCAGGTCGAAACGTTTTGCAGCAGCGCTCCCCAACGCAGTCCGACGACGTTGACGTAAGTGAGCACGAAAATCAGGAGCAGACCCACGACGTGGGCCCGAGTCAGCGTGATGCCCAACGCCGAGACTACAACGTGCTCTTGCGAAATTACCGGAATGACTTGTCCCGTGTAAGCGGCCGCAGCCACAGCGAGCGCGGCGATTGACCCGCCGTTGGCGACGCTGAACAGCATCCATCCGTAGAGAAACGCTGGCAGGTCGCCGTAGGCTTCGCGCAAGTAAATATACTGACCGCCGGAGTCGGGGAACATCGAACCCAGTTCTGCGAAGGCGACGCAGCCAAACAGCGAGATCACGCCGCCGAGCACCCAGACTCCGAGGAACAGGATGGGCTGAGGCAGCGGCCCGGCGATGTCCTTGGCGGTCAGGAAAATCGATGAGCCGATGATGCCGCTGGCCAGCAGCAGGACTGAATCGAGCAAAGTGAGGCCGCGAACCAGGGTGGGTTGTGAGTCAGATTTCACTGTCAGTGGCGGGGACGCAACTGGGATCTCCATGAGATTAGCCCATCCCCAATTCGTCGGCGGATTCCAGCGGAGTGCCGCAGCGGCGACAGATGACAGCGGAGCAATCGCCACAGGTCAAAGGATCAGAGACCTCGACGGCACATTTCGGGCAGTACAGAAGTTCGGGCTCGGCCGACGGCTCGGGATTTGAAGCCATGAGGAAGCCAAATGTAGCATATCCTTCGTGTACCTTTGTGGCCTTTGTGGTTAAAGGTTTTAAAGGCGTCAACCGCAAAGGACACGAAGTTACACAAAGGAGAATCAACTTGGCTGACCCGCGCGCAACCTCCGATGACCTTCTGAAGCTCGAATTCAATCGCTGGGCCGAGGAGGGTGAAGGCGAAAAGATGGAGCGCCATCACCTCGACATCACCGGCAAGACCATCCGGCTCATGGATCTTCGTCCCGGAGAGCGCGTTCTCGATCTGGGATGCGGCTCAGGCTGGGCGACGCGGCTGTTGGCACGTCTAGTGACCGATGGCCCTGAAGGATTTGGTCAGGTCGTGGGCGTCGACGTTTCCGATGAGATGATCCGCCAAGCGCGGGCAGCGTCGAAAGACTTCGAAAACATTCTGTACGTCTGGGGATCGGCGCAGCAGATTCCCTGGGAAGAGAATTTCTTCGACAAGATGCTCTCGGTCGAATCGTTTTACTACTATCCCGATCAGGAGCGGGCATTGTCGGAGTTGTTTCGGGTAATGGCGCCGCACGGGCGCATGTTCATCCTGATCAATCTCTACAAGGACAATCCTTACTCGCTGCAGTGGGTGGACAAGCTGAAAGTCCCGGTGCACGTTCGTGCTGAGGCAGAATACATCGAGCTGCTAAAGCGGCACGGGTTTGAGAACGTCGAAGCCCGGCGAATCCCCGATGACACACCTACGCCCGATGACTATCAGACCAAGTCATTTCATAGCCTGGAAGATTTGCGGGCATTCAAGAGAATCGGGGCATTACTGCTGATGGCGTCAAAGCCAGATGTGCGTTCACGGGCGCCGGGGCACGCGATTTACTGATTGCCTACTCGATTCCCAACTGCGTTCTGGCTTCGGGGCTCAGACGCTCAGGCGTCCACGCCGGGGTCCATACTACGTTCACGGTTGCGGTGCGGATGCCGGGCAGCTGTTCCAGTCTGGCTTTCACTTGCTCGCCGATCATAACGTGTGACGGGCAGCCCGGAGAAGTAAGAGTCAGGTCCACCGAAACATCTTGACGGGCTTCTTGATCGCCGCCGACAGGTTCGAAGCGGACCGCGTAAATCAACCCCAGATCCACGATGTTCACGGGAATCTCCGGGTCATAGCATTGCTTCAGAGCGCTCAGAACTTCGCCTTCGGTGACAGCAGCCATGTTTTTCTCCTCGAAACCAGCGTGGACAGGACGTCCACTCTCGACTCCAGTTTACCCCATCAGACGATAAAACAAGTAGGGACGTCCGGACCTACGTGATACGGTCCCGAATAGTCTGATAAGGTTACGCTTGATGCAGATCAGCCCGGAACTTAAGCAAAGACTTCAACTCGTAATGGTTGTGGCCATTCTGGTGTCTGGCACGCGGCTCGGCTTCATCTTGTATGAGCGACACCAGAGCCAGATCGAGCAGGCGAAGAAGCAGGCGCCCCCGCTGAATCCCGACTACTACGTTACTCCGAAGAAGCTCTATCCCTACGATCTGAAATCCGCCCGCCAACTGACGCAGCAGCCGGTGTGGGCCAAGGTCGGCTATGACTATGCCTATTTTCCTTACGATCCAGTTCGCCGGCACGCGGATTTTACGCATGAGGCCGGAAAGCTACTGCCTCTTGAAAAGCTGCAGATCAAGGACGTCGTCACGGACAATACTCCGCGATCGGCCGATGAGCGGCAGGTACTGGCGGTATTTGAAAAAGACAGCAAGACGTACGCTTTCTCCATTGGATCAATCAAGGGGATCGACGCCAAGTTTTACTCCGACGAAATGCTATTCGTCGAGGATCCCCACGAACTGTATAAGCACTGGCCCGCGGACGTTTGGGCCGCCATCGACAAGCACCAGGTCAAACCGGGGATGAGCGAACTGCAAGCCGACTTCGCCATTGGCCTGGGAATTCCGGAAAAATCGGGCGAGCCGGGGAATCGCGTGGTGAATTACCCAAACGGCGGCAACCCTCTCAGCATCACTTACCACAACGACAAGGCGTTGGAAATCGAACCCGGGCCTTCTAGGTAGGGGACCCTTCACGTTTTACGCGAGATTTTCGGCTCGAATGAGGGAACTTGCGCTTGGTCTTGCTCTCCTTTTTACAATCTGGAGACAACTCCAAGAATAGGACACAGTATTATCGTTCGCCTCTGAATTGCTGTGCGGTCCTGTCTGCGATGGAGATGCCCATGCGAGAATCTCGGTTTTTCTTTGCCACACTGCTTATTTTTGCGCTGGCGACGACTGTTCCATGGTCCGCCCAGGCCCAAGACTTACTGAATATTGACATTCTCCACACTTTTACCGCATCGCCCGACGGGGCCGGGCCCAACCCGTTGATCCGGGACGCACAAGGGAATCTTTACGGCACAGCAGCAAGCGGAGGCTTCCTGGGCTGTCCGCTAGGAGTGGGCGGCTGTGGAATCGTTTACGAAGTCGCCAAAGATGGCACCTACACTATCCTCTATAGTTTCAAGGGCGGGAGCAGCGACGGGGGATCTCCCCTTTCAGGCGTTGTCAGAGACACTGCCGGAAATCTATTTGGCACAACCGCAGGCGTTAATGGCACCCCATCCACGATCTACGAGATTAAGCACACCGGCGGCGAGAAGATACTTCGCTACCTTGGCAATGGCAATTTCAGCGATGGTGCAGCCGCCAACTCAGCCCCGATATTGGACTCAAAGGGCAATCTTTTTGGAAACACCTCGTACGGCGGCGATTCCTCCTGCGGCTTCAACGGGAACGGCTGCGGCGTCGTTTATGAAGTGCAGGCGAACGGGAAATTCCGCGTGCTGCATACCTTTACTTCGCTGGCGGATGGGATTGAACCTATCGGGAGCCCGGTGATGGATTCCCAAGGCAACATCTTCGGCATCGCCAGCCTGGGCGGGGATCTCAACTGCGATCACCCCGATGGCTGCGGACTTGTCTACGAACTTGATCACACCGGCAGATACAGGATCCTCCACAAATTTACTGGAAAATCGGATGGGAGTTTTCCCGCCTGCGTAACCGACGACGGCTCTGGGAACCTGGTTGGCGTAACGGGCAGCGGCGGCGATCCTAACTGCGGCTATGATGGGTTCGGTTGCGGAACCATATTCCGGATCGACAAGGCGGGAAAGTTCAAGACGCTTTACGAATTTACTCCCTTTACTGAGAATAACGACGCGCATACTTGCCTGGTGCCCGATTCCAAGGGGAACCTTTATGGAACAAATTCCGTCGGCGGCACGCATAATTCGGGATACTTGGCCGTATTCACGACCGAGGGCAAATACAATGTGCTCTACAACTTTCCCATTGAGAATTCGTTCCAAGGAGGGGTGCCGTTGGGAGTGGTGCTTGGCCAAAACGGAGAATTTTACGGCGTCAATGCCTTGGGCGGCGACCTAGATTGCGGGGTTGAGAATTCGGGCTGCGGGACCGTATTCGAACTCAAACCTTGAGCCTGCGAACTGGCCCAGTGGTCTTACTCGCCGTTTCAGAGAGCGACGTTCAACTCGCATGTACAGGCGCGGCCCGCGAGGTGCCATACCTGGCTAAAACGCCCTATGAACGTTATCACTTCACCACCGGCGAATTTTCGTCAGCCGCTTTCTGCTCATCCGCATGCATCACGCCATCCTCGGTGGCGTAGAACGAGCGATGTTCCGCATCCACTTGCTTAGGAGTCATCGCCAATTCATAACCGTCCTTGCGGGAGTGGAAACTCACGGTGTAATCCCCGCGATCGGTCTGAGTCATGCGTTTGGTAAAGGAGCCGGTGTGAACCAGGTCCGCCAGGCTAGCGGCGTATTTGTTATTTTTTTTGTAGTATTGCTGCTGCGCCCGGATGACAGTGCGCATGTAACCCAAGGCGTTGGCTTCGGACTCCGAACGGGCCGGGTCTCCCTTGAACTTTGGTTGATATGCGGTCTGCGCCGCTGAAAACAGCGTTCCCGCCACCAACAATGCCGCGATCCGGGCTGTCTGCCTTGCGGAGGGTAATCGGTAAAGTAACCTCATGAAATGCCTCTTTTCTAAGATGCTTCCAATGTTACTGCCGTAATTGCGAAACCGTCACTGCGCTTTCTATCCCGAGCGATTGCAGCTATGCTAGCCCCATCTACCCGAGTAGGAAAGCTATGAAATCTGCAATGGCTGCCAAAGCTGCACCGGTAAAAAAATCGCCGATCCGTGTTGCCGTAGTGGAGAGCGATCCACTGCGGTTCGTGGGATTCCGGGCCTTGTTCGACAACGAGTCGGACTTCGAACTGATCTCTGCTTCGCTTCCCGATATTGGCAGCTTGCAGGGAGTTGATCTGGTCCTGCTGGGCAATCGCAATGGCCAGAACCTTTTCGATCTGATGGCCAGCCTTAAGGCCGCGCGCCCCGACCTGCGCATTATTGTGACAGGTTCCGGCATCGATGAAGAGACCATTCTGAAGGCGATCGCCGCGGGCGCCAAGGGCTACGTAGACGAGGCTGCCTCGCCCACCGAATTCGTGCAGGCGATCCGGATAGTGAATGAAGGCTCGGTATGGGCACCGCGCCGCGTGCTTTCCATGTTTATCGAACGCGTGTCATCGTCTCCGGGACGCATCTTTCCCGCTGGCCGAGTGACCTTTACCGACCGCGAGAAAGAAGTTCTGGAAATGCTGGTCGCGGGCCGCTCCAACAAGGAGATCGGTTCGGCACTGGGCATCGAAGAGCGCACCGTGAAAGCGCACGTCGCCAAGTTGATGCGAAAAGTAGGAGTGCAGAACCGGATTGCGCTGTCGGTGCACGCCATCACGCACAACCTAGTCACCGCGAAGTAGGTCGCTTCTTCCAGGTTACCAAAGGACAATGACCCTCGTAATCTTGCCCGATTTCTACTCCTAACGCATACTCGGTTCACCTACCACAGAACCTGGGAGACAGGGTCGGGAGCGGAGATTAGGGTCACCGCCGCCGACCCTGCATTTTTTTGTACTGAACCCGAAGCAGCAACAGGCCACTAGCTTCCGCCGCTACAACCCTTTTCCAACCGCTAGAATCTTTAAAATCAATTACAACTGATTTTCTGGGAACCTGTTCGGTCCCGCGATTTGTTTGACGTAGGATTTGCCGGGTGCTACCGTCACCCTTTCCCCCAACATGCGTCAGCGACTCGAGTACGCGCTCGCCTGGCTGATCATCAAGTTCATAGGCGCGTTGCCGCGTCCGCTGGCCCGCGCCGCCGGCATCACCCTCGGTTGGACGGTTTACCTGCTGCACGTTCGGCTAAGACGAGTGGGTATGCGCAACCTGGCGTTGGCGTTTCCCCAAATGAGCCGCCACCAGCGCGCCAAGATCCTGCGCGGTGTTTTTACTTCCTTCGGACGGCAAGCGGCGGAAGTCTGTTTGTTCCCGAAATACACTCGGGATAACGTCAGCAAGGTCGTGGTCTACGACGGATTCGAGAACTTCGAACGCGCTTTAGCCAGAGGCAAGGGCGTGCTGTTTCTGACCGCGCACCTGGGAGCTTGGGAACTATCAGCCTTCACTCATTCCCTGCATGGACATCCCCTGCACGTCGTGATGCGCCCCCTGGATAACGTGTACCTCGATCGCCTGACCCGCCAATACCGGACGATGCATGGCAACTCCATGGTCGACAAAGACGACTTTGTTCGAGGCTTGCTTTCCGCCATGAAGGCCGGAGAAACCGTTGGCATTCTGATGGACACGAACATGACGCCGCCACAGGGTGTGTTCGTCGATTTCTTCGGAATCCCGGCGTGCACCGCAAGCGGCCTGGCGAGAATCGCACTGCGCACCGATGCTGCGGTCGTCCCCGGATTCACCATCTGGGACCCGGCCCTGCAAAAGTATCGCCTGCGCTTTGACCCAGCGATAACCCTGGTGCGGACGGGCAATGACGATGCCGACGCTGTCGCCAATACGGCCTTGTTTACAAAAGTGATCGAAGATTACGTGCGTCGGTATCCGGATCAATGGCTATGGGTGCATCGCCGGTGGAAGACGCGGCCCGAAGGGCAGCCGCCACTTTACTAGCCAAGAACAGGGAGCGCGCTTTTTGATGAGTGTGCGAAATTATTCATATTTGGCTGTTTGCGAAGAATCGGCGTTCATGGATTATACTTTCGGCCAACTGGAAGTTCTGCTCCGCATGGGAAAGGGCAATCATGAAGCACTGCCTCCTGGGTATTTTCTTTTTCGCACTCCTTCTTCCCTGCGGCGTTTCTGCTGACCCGCGTCCAGGCGATCTTCTGTTGGTTGCTAACCAAATGGAGCATACCGTTTTGCTTGTGGATCCCATGTCCAAACAGTTTGTGGCCAAAGTGGGAGTAGACATTAACGGACACGAGGTCGCTGTTTCTCCGGAGGGCCGTTTCGGCTACGTTCCCATCTACGGAAACACATGGGTGGGAATGCCCGGCTCGAGCGGAAGCACCATTCACGTCGTTGACCTGCGCCGAGGGAGGACCGTTGCGGTTATCGATCTTGGCAAAGAGGTTCGCCCGCACTGCGCGCACTTTGGGCCTGACGGATTGCTGTATGTTTCCGCGGAACTCGCCAACGCCATCTACATCGTGGACACAAAGACGCGCACTCTCGTCGGCGAAATTCCAACTGGCGCCACCCATACGCACATGCTCGTGATTTCGCCCGACGGACGAAGGATCTACACTGCGAATAATGAGGCGGGCGGCGTGAGTGTTCTCGATCTGCAAAAGCGGACTTTGCTCGCGACAATTCCAATCTCCAAGAAAGTGCAGCGCATCTCGATTTCACCTGATGGGAAGTTTGTCTTTACGCAGGACCAGGAAACGCCCCGCGTCGTCGTCATTGATACTGCAACCAACGCGGTCGTCCGATCGATTTCCCTACCCAGAATTGCCTTCTCTTCCGTCGTCACGAAAGATGGACGCTGGCTCCTAGCCAATACTGAATCCGGAAAGCTCGTCGTTGTAGATTTGAACAATGGAGCGCTTCCGAGAACGTTTGACACTCCGGATATCCCGGTCCTACCCACTCCAGGAGAGTTCGCACTGGCCGCCGACGGCACACACGCCTTGTGAGTTGTCCTCAGGGCGGCACCATCGAAGTCCTGAATCTGAAAGATTGGAAGCTCGAAGAGCCCATCCGGCTCACGAAGGGCGTTGATGGCATGGCTTGGGTACCTTCGGCTACAAATTGATCTGCTTCCGAGACCGTCATTCACAGATTGCCGGCAACCGGAGGCTATCCGCAAGTGGGCTTTGGGAAGTTGGCAACTCGGGGAGTAATTCCGGCGGCTCTGTTTCATTCACGGGACGAGCCGCTGAGTGCTATCCGAACCAGTCACTCCGATATGCGATCCACCAACTCACGTAAACGATCGGTATGGTGGCGCCCAAGGCCCACCAAAGCGGCAAAACGAAATCGGCCAACAGCCCCAGCACGGTGAAGCTGACCCAGAAGATCTTCTGCTCCATTCGAGAATTCTAGCCCAGCTTTCCTTTCCCGCGGCAAACGTATAAAAAGGTGCCATGACTTTAGTCAGGGGGCGTTCCGTCAAAGAAGTCGCGGATTTTGTGCAGGCCCGCGTAGTTGGTGACGTAACCGGACAACTGACAGGAATCGCGAGCGTCCAGTCGGCAGTGCCGGGCGATCTGATTTTCGTGGACGACGAAAAGCATCTCCCGGCAGCGCTCGAATCCGACGCCTCCGCCGTGATCGTCGGTGATTTCGCAGCGGCAGAGACAGCCTCTAAGCCGCTGCTGCTGTCTACGCAACCGCGTCTGGCATTCGCCCGGGCCGCGCAGCTTCTTTGTGCGAAGCCGGAGCAAAAGCCGGGTGTCCATCCCAGCGCAATCGTGCATCCGTCGGCGCAACTGGCTAAAGATGTTACGGTGGAAGAGCGAGCCGTAATCGGCGAAGAAGCGCACATAGGAGAACACACCCGGATCGGCGCCGGCAGTGTGATCGGCACGAAAGTAAGCATCGGACGCAATTGTGATCTCTATCCGAATGTCACCGTCTATCCCGATGTCCGGATCGGCGATCGCGTGATCATTCATTCCGGCGCCGTGCTCGGCAGCGACGGTTTCGGCTACGTGCGTGATCAGGCGACCGGTCACTATGAAAAATTTCCCCAAGTTGGGCGGCTTGAAATCGAAGACGACGTCGAGATCGGCGCCAACACCACTATCGATCGCGGAGCCCTGGATGTAACGCGCATCGGCCGCGGCACGAAAATCGACAACCTCGTTCACATCGCGCACAATTGCCAGATCGGAGAAGATGTCGTTATCGCCGCGCAAACCGGGCTGTCCGGCAGCATCACGATAGAAAGGAACGTAGTTCTCGGCGGCCAGGTCGGCATCGGCGAACACGCCCGCATCGAAGAAGGCGTAATGCTCGGAGGACAAGGCGGCGTCCTGCCCAACAAGATTCTGCGCGGGAAGGGAATCGCCTTCTGGGGAACCCCGGCAAAGCCGGTGCGCGAATATCTGAAAGAGCTGGCAGTGTTAGCGCGCTTAGCGAAGAAAAAGTAGTGGCTCGTGTGGCGCGGGCGCCCTCGCCCGCGGAATCGGATCCTTATGGCAGTGGTCGTAATCGGCGGGCATTCGCGCAGCGTAGGCAAGACCAGCGTAGTCGCGGGCCTGATCGCCGCACTGCCTGAATATCACTGGACCGCGTTGAAGATCACGCAATACGGACACGGAGTGTGTTCGCTCAAGGGCGAATCATGCCACTGCGCCACCGACGATCACAGTTGGGCGATCTCAGAAGAAAAAGATCGTTCCGGCGATTCCGACACCTCACGCTTTCTGGTCGCCGGTGCGGCTCGCGCGTTGTGGGTGCGCACGGAGCAAGGACGCTTGGCGGAAGCCATACCAACCATCCGCCGCAGAATCGCCGAATCAGAGAATGCGATTGTAGAATCGAACAGCATCCTGAAGTTCGTGCGACCCGATGTCTATCTGACGGTTCTCGATCCAGCCACCGCAGATTTCAAACGCTCAGCCCAGGAATTTCTCGATCAGGCCGACGCCGTCATCTTGCATACCGCGAAGGAAACGAAAGAGGTCGGCAAAGTCGCATGGACTGGCATCTCTCTGAAACCGGTCGCAGGTCGTCCGCTTTTCCAAATTCATCCGCCCGAGTACGTGACAAAAGAAATCGTAGAGTTCGTACGAAGCCGAGTACTCGAAGCCCGAAGTCTAACCCCTGAAGCCTAACGCCACCTTTTGCTATCCTGCTGAGTGCTCCACATTCATAAAAGTGCATGGCTGCTGGTTCTGCTCTCGGCTGCCTTGCAGATTCTGATCTTCCCGCTGCCCAACCTCTACATGCTTTGCTGGGTAGCGGTCACGCCCCTGCTGATTGCAATCATGCGGACGCGACCACCGCATACCCTGCAACTGCGAGCCGGAATCAAACTTCTGCCCGCCAGCCCGGCGCAAGCTTTCTTGTTAGGGTATGCCTGCGGGATCCTCTGGTACGCCGGCACCTGCTACTGGATTTATAGCGTCATGCACCAATACGGCGGCGTCACCACGCCGGCCGGAATCGGCATTCTGATCCTCTTCTGTCTTTATCTGGCGATTTACCACGGCGTCTTCGGGCTCTTGATGAGTCTGCTCGCGGGAGGCACTACCTTCAACCTGCGAGCGTTGCTGCTCTCGCCCGTCGTCTGGGTCGCCGTAGAACTCGCCCGCACCCGCATTACCGGTTTCCCCTGGGGGCTGCTCGGCACGACCCAGGTGGATAACATTCCTCTGGCTCGCGTTGCCTCAGTAACCGGCGTCTACGGTCTGTCGTTCGAGATCATGCTGGTGAATGCAGCCTTCGCTGCTGCCTATCTGGTGCAACGGGAAAAGCGCAAGCGACTCGCCCTTGCGACGGCCATCGCCGCGGTGATCCTGCAGGCCGGAAGTTTGGTTCCTGCGCCCGCAATTCCCACCGATCACAACGCCGTTCTCGTTCAGGCCAATGTGCCGATTCTTGAAGGCTCCGATTGGACGAAAGCGTATTTCAACGAAACCTTGCGCAGCTTGACTGAAACCAGTCTCGATTCACCGAGCGGGTTGCCCCGTCCCGACTTAATCGTTTGGCCGGAAAACCCTGCGCCGTTCTACACCAGTGATCCGCTTTTCCGCGACGCCGTCAGCAACGTCGCCCGCCGGTCGAACGCCTGGCTGCTCGCCGGCAGCATCGGAATTCGCAATGCCAGCACGACTCCGGCTCAACCCACGGAAATCTACAACTCCGCATCGCTGGTGACTCCGAAGGGCGAATGGGTCTCACGCTACGATAAAGTGCATCTCGTTCCGTTCGGCGAATACGTCCCGTTCAAACGAATATTCTCTTTCGCCGGAGGTCTGACCAAGGAAGTCGGGGATTTCTCCCGGGGCGCTTCCCGCGCACCCCTCGATGCGGGCGGCACCAAACTCGGAACTTTCATCTGCTACGAATCCATCTTTCCCGATGAGATCCGGCAATTCGCCAACAACGGGGCTCAGGTGCTGGTGAACATTTCCAACGATGGCTGGTACGGCGACAGCGGAGCCTACGCCCAGCATCTCAAGCAATCCCGCATGCGCGCCGTCGAAAACGACCGCTGGCTGCTTCTCGACACCAATACTGGGCTGACCGCTGTGATCGATCCCATTGGACGAATCGTGGCCAGCGCGCCCCGCAAGACGCGGACCACGCTGCGAGTGCCTTACGCACTCTCGAATGCGACCACGTTCTACACTCGTCACGGCGACTGGTTCGCCTATCTGTGTGCGATAATTTCAGTGGTGGCGCTTTTCATGCGGTTGATCGTTCGTAAGTGAAGGTTGGGTGGCCTCTTTTGTCATTCCGAGGAGCGAAGCGACGAGGAATCTCGGTGTTCGCCGGCCACGGGAAGAACCAGGCTCCCTCACTTCCAGCGGAATGACAACGTGCGGACACTCTCTCAGCAAGAGCAATCTAAAAAAGGACAACATAATGGTCGAAGAGTTTGAAAAAGAATATGCGTCCCTGAAAGACAAAGTTCGCGAACTTCGGGAGTATCTTTGACGCCGGCAATCTCCGCCCACGATTAGCCGAGATCGAGAAGCAAGCCTCCGATCCCAACCTCTGGTCGAATCCCCAAAAATCGCAGCAGGTCATGCGCGAGAAAAAGCGTCTGGAAGATATGTTGGGCAACGAAGCCAACCTCATCCGCCATAGCGACGACATTTCGGCCTACTTCGATCTGGCGCGCGAAGGCGAAAGCGTCGACGCCGACCTGCGCCGCGAAATCGATTCCCTGCGCCAACTCGTCGACCGCCTGGAGACCGAAACCCTGCTCTCTGGCGAGAACGACGCCCGCAACGCCATCGTCACCATCCATCCCGGCGCCGGAGGCACCGAATCGCAGGACTGGGCGGACATGCTGCTGCGCATGTACTTGCGATGGGCGGAGCGTCAGGGTTTCGAAACTGTGCTCTACGATTATCAGCCCGGCGAAGAAGCAGGCCTCAAGTCCGCGACCTTCGCGGTCAATGGCGAATACGCCTTTGGTCTCCTGACCAGTGAAATCGGAGTGCATCGCCTGGTACGTATTTCTCCGTTCGATCAAGCCAAGCGCCGCCATACATCGTTCTCCAGTGTCTACGTCTCACCGGAAATTGACGACAGCATCGACATCGTCATCAAGCCCGAAGATCTGCGCATCGACACCTACCGCTCCAGCGGAAAGGGTGGGCAACACGTCAATACCACTGACTCCGCAGTGCGCATCACGCATATTCCAACCGGAATCGTGGCCGCCTGCCAGAACGAACGCTCGCAGCACAAGAACAAAGATCGCGCCATGAGCATGCTGCGCTCCAAGCTCTACGAAAGCGAATTGGAAAAGAAGCGCGCGGCTACGAAGAAAATTGAGGACTCAAAACTCGACATTGACTTCGGCTCCCAGATTCGCTCTTACGTTCTGCAACCCTATCGTTTGATTAAAGACCACCGAACCAAGATGGAAGTCGGCGACGTCGACCGCGTGATCGACGGCGATCTACAACCCTTCATCCGCGCGTACCTGCAAATGCGCCGTGGTGAGAAGCAAGCGTAGTCGCGGTCGCTCGAAGCGGCAATGAGGGTACGTATGAAATCCAAGAAACCGGGGTCACCAAAACTGAGCCCACGTTTTGAACGCGCCTTGCTCTTTGCCATCCGTAAACACTCTAGTCAGACCCGCAAGGGTTCAGGTGTTCCCTACGTTGCGCATCTTCTGAGCGTCGCGGGCCTGGTGCTTGAAGCCGGCGGGGATGAAGATCTCGCCATTGCCGCCCTTTTGCACGACGTCGTCGAAGATTGCGGCGGCGCGCCCATGCTTCGGGAAGTCCGCCGTCGCTTCGGCAATCGCGTCGCCCATGTAGTAGACGGTTGCACCGACACCGATCTCGATCCCAAACCGCCATGGCGGCAGCGAAAGGAGGACTACCTCAAGCATCTACGTACTGCCGACGCTGACGTCCGCCTGGTTTCCGCCGCCGACAAGCTGCACAACGCCCGTTCCGTCCTCGCCGACTATCGCGAGATTGGCGAGCCTGTTTGGGAACGCTTTCAGGGCAAGCGGGATGGCACGCTCTGGTACTATCGCGCCCTGCTGGACGAATTTCGCCGTAAGAAAGCGAAACCCTTGATAAACCAACTCGAACGGGTCATCCTCGAGTTGGAATCCCTGACTGAGTCCAGCTAGGAATCGCCCTGACTCAGTGCCCTTCGTAACGTTACGTGCCACAAAAATGCTGGCAAACAACCCCAGTTCGGCGTGATCCTGTACTGTCCAGCGATTTTGGAGCTACCCAACACCTATGCCACGCATGATCGACCTCATCCGCTCCTCGACTGCCAACTCTAACGTGATGCAGACTGCCGCCCGGGGCGCGCTCTCCGTCCCCCCGCAAGAGATGATTGAAATTCTGGTTTACCTTGCGACCCAGACTAAAATCTTCGCCGAGCGTGCGCGCCTCACCTTGGCGGGATGGGATGAGGCTTCTTCGCGCGCCGCAGCTTCAGATCCACACACCCCGAAAGAAGTACTGGCCTACATGATCACTCCGGGAAACCTCCGGCCCACGCTGCTTCCGGCGTTGCTCGAGAATCCCTCTGTCTCGGAGAAATCGTTAGTCGACCTTGCTGCTTCGGCTTCTCGTTACATGGTGGAGACCCTGGTCAAGAGCGCGCGCATTAATCAGTCCCAGACAATTCTGAGCGCACTGAGTTCCAATCCGCACTTGAACCCGAATCAAACGGCGGAAGTTGTGGCTAAACTTGCGTCCTTCGCAGCCACAACCACTACCATGTCTGAGCCCGCGCCGCCGGCTTCGCCGGTTGCCACAAAGTCAGCACAAGCAGCAACAGCGCGGGAAGCTCCAAACCAAGCAGCCAGCCCTGAGCCCGCCTCGAACGATGCCCACGACGCGGACGTCGCCGCATACTTGACTGAGCACGCAGCTGAAATCTCCGCCGAAGCAAACAAGCCGTTCCAGCCGATCGGTGGTATACAAGAGGAACTCACGCCGGCCCTCCATGCTGAGGAAGCGCATGCCCCGACTGAGCCGGTTGCCGCAAGCACGACGCAGGGCGCGGCCGCCGCGGCCCAGAAAGCCCCCGCAAAAAAAGTTTTTCTCAGCGTCGAAGAGCAGCGGGGCAGCGCACTACAGAAAATTTCCAAGCTGGACATCAAAGGACGGATTCAGCTGGCGATGAAAGGGACCAAAGAAGAACGATCGCTGCTGATCCGCGACGGGACGAAACTTGTCGCCATCGCCGTGCTGGAATCGCCGAAGGTCACCGACGGCGAAGTCGAGAAGTTTGCCGGTCAGAAGAATGTACTCGAAGCCGTCCTTCGCGCCATCACGATGAAGCGGCGTTTCATCAAGCAATACGCCATCATGCGGAACCTGGTTTTTAATCCGCGAACCCCGATCGATGTTTCCCTCGGGCTGGTGAAGCATCTCCTGACTGCCGACCTTAGGAATCTGACCGGCAACAAAGAAGTCTCCGACACGGTTCGCAAAATGGCGACCAGAATGTTCAGGCAGAAGCTGGAAAACACTGCGGGAGAATAAGAAAGTCTAGGCGCGGACGCCCGCGCGAATCCCGCCAAGGGGGAGGGTTTGCCAACTTCCTCTGCAAGTCTCAGTCGACTGGCGTCCCCAAAACGCTAAACGCGGGCAGCAGTGCGCTGCCTTTTGTTATCTGCCAAGCTCCATTATTAAACTGTTGCCCAACCGTGCCGAAAATGCTCCGGCTATTCATGTTCCACGAATCCGATGCGTCTTCCGTAGTTTTGTCCGTGGTCGCAACCAGCCAGTATTGCACTCCTTTTTTCACTTTTACTGTTTTCTTGAGTCGCGCCAGATCGAGTTTGCAACATCCCGCGAACTGAGGCAGATTTACCAGGTTCCATGTCTTGATGGCGGTTCCAGGCGCGCCGCTGCTGTCACGGTTGAGGCTCAACGTGACGCCATTCGTGCCTGCCACCGTCAGGATTGCCACTTTGATGAGGACCAGATTGAAATTGCGCTTGGGGGTGAAAGGGGTCGCCGAGGCGACTTGCCCTCCGCCAGAACCGGGGCCGTCCACCGACCACCCGATGTTCGGCAGATAGACCGTGCTCCCGGTGCCCAGATCGCTATAGATCGTGAGCAGCGAGGCCGGATCTGCGGCGGCCTGCTCGATCTTCCGGGGGTTCGCGTGGAGAGCAACCGTTACGCTTCCGCCGTTGATCTTGACGATTCCCTCACCAGACTGCTGGCCCTGCGCCGCCACGGCGACGAACATACACACAGCCAAACCAAATGCGGCATATGCGACCTGAGTCGCGATTCCCCGGTTCATGGATCTTCCCCCTGGATTCCTTCTGAAATCGAAACCGGACGAGTGTGAAACCTCTCCGGACCATTGTCAAGGAGAATCCGCGTCGGAAGCCGGCGCTGGCGGACCGAATTCGCTTCTCAGGACGCCGCTCGCTACAATACCTTGCTATGTCCTCATCGCCGCGACCTGATCCCATCGCCGATCTGTTGAAGCGCGCCAAAACCATTGCGGTCGTTGGACTCTCCAACAGCCCTCTGCGCCCAAGCCACGGTGTGTCTGCCTACATGCAGACCAATGGCTACCACATCATTCCCGTCAACCCGAAGATTAAAGGCGCTCTGGGAGAAAAGGCGTACGCATCCCTGCTGGATGTTCCCGGGAAGATCGATATCGTGAACATCTTCCGTCGCCCCGAATTCGTGGAGGAGGTCGTCGATCAGGCGATCCAGCTCAAAGTGCCTGCCATCTGGATGCAGGAGGAAGTCATCAACGAGAAGGCGGCTGAGAAGGCGCGCAAGGCGGGGATTTTCGTGATCATGGACCGCTGCATCCTGAAAGAACACAAAGCCCGTTTCGGATAATGGAGCGATTTCCTTTGTGTACCTTCGCGTCCTTTGGTTTCAGCATTTGAACTTCATCAACCACAAAGAACGCGAAGGTACACAAAGGAAGAATGCCCGCGAAACAACTAGCCTAAGCCTTGACCAAAATTACAGTAGCGTCATCGTGCAAGCCAGCCCCATTGGCGAACGTCCGCACGTCTTCGAGGATGCTCTCAGCCGATGCGTCTGCTCGACGAAAATGCTGTTCGAGCCTATCCGCGCCGTACTCTTCCTCTTCGGGATCCGTCGCCTCGGTAATGCCGTCGCTGTAGAACAACAGCCGCGAGCCTGGCGCCATCTGCACTTGCGCTTCGGAGTAGTCTCCCGATCCGATCCCGAGCGGCAAGCCTCGCTCAGTGTCAAGGAAATGCGCATTACCATTCTCGATCAGAAGCGGACGCAAGTGCCCAGCGCTCGCGTACCTTAGAGTCCGGGAAGCCGGATCCAGAATCGCGTAGAGCATGGTCACGAACCGGCCCGAAGGAAAATCGTTAACCAGCAACTGATTGAGCTTGGTCAACACCTCGCTGGGGCAGCACGCACTGGCCAGCGAGCGAAGAATGCCGCGAGTCGCCGACATCAGCAGCGCGGCGGCTGTGCCTTTCCCCGAAACGTCGGCCAACACCAATCCCCAGCGGCCATCGTCGAAAGGTATGAAATCGTACCAGTCTCCGCCCACCGCGCCAGCCGGAGTCGAGAGCCCAGTCACGGCAAAGCCTGGAATGTAAGGCGAGCTCCGTGGCAACAGCGCTTCCTGAATCTTGCGCGCTTCGTTTGCCTCGCGGCTCATCTCCTCGCGCTGGTCCCGCTCTTGCTGGAAGCGCCGCGCATTGTGAACGGCGACTGCCACATAGCTGCACAGTGCCTGCAAAAGCCGAAGCTGCTCGGCGGGAAACCCATCCAGTTCAGGATGCGAAGCCGTGAACACGCCGATCAGCTTTCCCTCGACATGCAGCGGAATCGCGACTTCCGACAGTGTGGACTCTTCACATCCGATGTAGTACGGATCTTTCCTTACATCGGGCGCATAACGCATCTGGCCGGTGGCAGCGACGTACCCAACCATGCCCTGTGTCCCGATCTTCAGGCAGTTGCCCGTTCCGCAGACTTCACATCCGGCACAACCGTGAGCGCAGGCCAGAACCAACTCCCCGCGCTCTTCTTCGTACAAGTAGACATCGGCCTCGACGCACCCGAACGAAGGCGCCAAATCATTCACGACTTTGTCGATTAATCGATCCAGGTCAAGGATCGAGCTGATCTTCTGCGCGGCCTTCTGCAGCTTCAGCAGATCTTTCACCTGGCCGGAAGCCAGTTGGTGCGGGGCCGTAGGTTCGGCTGTTATCGCTCTCGGGATGGTGGCCACAGTTTCGCTCTCCTGTTGGACGTAAATCTAAGTAAGTAATGACACTTATGACTACACATAAGATGCTGGCAGGGGGACTTCCGATTCACTATTGGGCTAGTATCTGCGATGCGCCCGGCCCTCGTCGTCAGCGCAAACGTGGTACTGTTAGCAAACACGAGGACACAATGTCAAAACACGATACCGCGACCAAACGACACCGACGCCCGAAGTCGGCAAAACGCGTAGACTACACAGCCCGCACCATGGCCGCTTTGAAAGAACTCGAAAAGGCGGCGAAGCTAAGAAGTAAGCCGGCCTAGGGAAGCTCTTTTAACATATAAATGACACACAAAATAGGGTGCCCCACTCTTTCGCGTTCTGTGCGGAATGGTGGGAGGCCACGTTGCTTCGTTCGCCGCGCTTCCGATTAAACCTGGAAAATCCTCATCGCGATACTGTCAAGATCCTGTCCCAGCCCTCGTGACCTGTCATGGCCCATGGAGGCTTGGCTTACGCCGGGGATTCTTTGTTTTCCTTGGTGCAGAGGGAAGGCCGGGAGTAATTGGCGAAAGGTGACTCAATCCACTTGGGTGGGGATGTGAGCATCAACACTCTTTCCTTTTTTGACTGTTACTACTGACAGTTGGCTGCCCCAGCAGGATACGCCTACTCTAGCCTCAGTTCTAGCCTTAGCGGCGCGTTCGCCAGGGAACAGGGGAACGTTACGCGCGAGTTTAATGTCCGCCGAAAACCCCGGGAAAAAAGGAGCGATCATGAGTAATCCCAAGCGAAAGATCATCGATTTCCGCAACCGGCCGCCGCTCAAGCCCTACAAGGGCCTGTTCGACCTTAAGAACAATGTACTGATGAAGAGCCACGCGATCATAAAGAATCGTGGGGCAAACACGAGCTCGCCCACTATAGAGATGGGGGTGGACAAGCCCGGAGGAATGGAGCAGTGGTGGAAAGAAATCGACGAGGCAGGAATCGACGCGGTCGTAGTGAACGGCCGTTACGTCGGCGGCATGCCTGACTTCTGCATGGACAACGACACTCTGGCCGGCCTGCAGAACAAATACAAGGGTAGATTTTTCGGACTGTCCCAGGTGAACCTCGATCAGGATCCGGATAAGACGGCTCAGGAGGTTGAGAGGGCGATCAAGAAGTTGGGCATGGCTGGTGCCAACCTCGAACCGGGCTATCAGACGGTCGGGTTGGGAAAGATGGGAACGTTCACGGACAACCCGTCCTTCTGGCCGATCTTGGAGGTGCTCAACGAGACCGGTGCGTTCCTGCTGATCCAGACTGGACTTTTTGCCGGGTCGGACATCTCGTTCAACAATCCTCAAGCCCTTGACCGGCTGCTGTTCTCATTTCCGAAGGTGCAAGTAGTGTTGGCGCATGGGGGCTATCCTTACGTTCAGGAAGTGCTGGGCCTTTGCGCCAAGTGGCCACAGCTCCACCTCTCTGCCGACGTCTATATGTTCTGGCCAAACGGATTTCTTTATGCCATGAATCTGGAGCGCATTCCTGACCAGCTTGTCTTTGGCAGCGCCTTTCCGTTCGCCAATATGAAGGTGATGGTTGAGGACACCTTGAAGCTCCAAGAGCAATTCGACGTCAGCGACGAGACGATGGAGAAGTACCTGTACTCGAACGCGGCGCGCTTGCTCAAAACCAAGGAAGCGGGAGCACAGCAGGTACCGGCTCGCAGCGCGGCATAAATATGTTTCGGCGACGACCGGTCAAAACATTTGGAAGAAAAGGAGATCAAGATGGCTACAGCAGAAGTGATTACGCCCATCGAGGCGGGACTTAGAGGCAAATTGACCAAGGAAAACTTCGGGGCTTCCATGCCTTCCTACGCGCCGACCTATCCCGAATTCGGCCCGAAAGGTTGGGACTGGCTCGACATAGACGTGGTCCTGATCGATTACATGACGAATGCGGAGGCGGCGGCTGAATGGTTGCCGGCTCAGTGCGAACTCATCAACATCCCGATGGCGCCGGGCCAGACGGCAGTGAAAATGGTCTTCGCAGACTATCGCGCAGGCACGCTTCCCCCGTACAAGGAAGCCATTCACACGATTCCGTGCCTATACAAGGGGCAGATCTACCTCTATGTGGCACAGATCTGGGTGGACACTGACTCCGCTATGACGTCGGGCCGTGAAGCCGGGGGTTACCCAAAGAAATTGGCTGACATCGGGGTCGAATGGCACGGTGAAATGGGAACCGGTTACCTTGAGCGCTCTCATCAGCGCCCACTAGGAAGCGGAAACCGGGTCGCTTCCTACACTTTCCGGAAAACGGGCAAGATGGTCTCGACGCCCCTGCCGGCAAACAGGAAGCCGACTTTCCCGTTTCCTTACAACTTGACGCTCCCGCTGCCCGAGCCCACTGGCAAGCCGCAGGGATTACCGTACAAGACGATCTGCACTCGCTTCATACCATACACGCCTGGTTTCAAGAATAAGTGGGCGTTATCGCAACTAACCGGTATGACTTGGTCCCTCGAGAAAGGCGAACTCTGGGCTGGTGACGCAACCCTGGAGTTCCACCCGTCGGACGATGATCCGTTGTACAGGCTGCCAGTGAACCAAATTCTCGATGCGATGGTCTTCTACGGCGACATGAATGCGAAGATGGATTTTATCGAGGATCTTTGAGGCAGTTGAAAGCCCGTTTGTCTTGCATTGGCCCTCCCTAGCGACGGGGAGGGCCAACCCATCATGTTCAGAGGCCTGGTCGATCAAGGCCGCAAAAGGAGAGATGTATGTCGGCACAGACGGCCGTATTCAATTCACCTGGATCGCGCAGCCCGGAAGTAGCACAATGGATCGAGGGGAAAGACCCACGCCTAGAAGTAATGTCCGCCGTCCCTCTGGTGCTTTCAACCCCCGTCGGTTTACTTGCCGAACAACGTATCACAGACAAAAAGTATCTCTTCGTCCGTAATATCCAGGACTTGCCCAAGGGGATGACCCTCGAACCTCTGCCGTTAGAAGGCTGGGAAACCGAACTCGTGGGACTGATTAAACCCTTTCGAGTCGTCATTCGCGGCGAAGAGTTGCTTGAGATGGAACAGGTTGAGTACGAGATGATCCTTCAGTGCTCGGGCAACGGCCGGTCGCAATACCAAGCGATTCCGGGGACGCCCTGGAATCAGGGCGGAGTGGGAAACGTCCGCTTCACGGGTGTTCCGCTGAAGGCAATACTCGAGAGGTACAACGTCAGCGTCGATCCCCAAGTCAAGTTCGTGACTGCCGAGGGCCACGACTTGCCCATGGGACTTGAAAGGCCGGACTTCGAACACAGTTTGCCGGTGGCACCCGTGCTGGAGAGAGGTATTTTTGCCCTGAAGCTCAACGGCGAGCCCTTGCCGGGCATACACGGTGGGCCTGTGCGTCTGGTAACTCCGGGATTATTCGGCACCATGCAGGTGAAATGGCTCCGTCGATTGCGGTTCGAGACGGCGGAGTCGCCGAACTTCTACCATGCGACCGAGTATCGTGTTCCGTTGTCTCTTCTGAAGCCGGGAGAAAAGTTCAGGTTCACGCTGGAGAATAGTCGACCGACCTGGGACATTCGCCTGATGAGTTACATCCTCGCTCCTGAGGCGGGGGCCAAACTGAAAGCCGGTCCGACCACCGTGAGCGGCGTCGCGTACAACGATGGCTCGGCACGGTTGGAATCAGTGCTGGTATCG
>Ga0210390_10000299_pt1 | contig 53966 bp, 45 predicted proteins | sample IncBWH11OmetaG_FD_161050 | JGI IMG/M metagenome (GOLD analysis project Ga0210390, IMG submission 161050) | Forest soil microbial communities from Barre Woods Harvard Forest LTER site, Petersham, Massachusetts, United States - Inc-BW-H-11-O ... | reverse complement strand
AACGACGTGGTGGATGGCATCAAGAAGATACTTGCCGCCGCGCCGCCCGACACCTCCCTGGGCTCGGCCACACCGGCGAGCTGACGAATGGCCTCGCGCCGAGTCGCCATCACCGGATTAGGAATTATTTCCCCGCTGGGACTAAACCTGGAAGACAACTGGAAATCCTTGAGCGAAGGCCGCCCGGCCATTGGTCCGATCAAAGGCGCGGACTGCTCGACGCTGCGCTTCAAGAACGGGGCGGAGGTGAACGGTTACGATCCCGTGGAACATTTCGAAGGCGGGAAAGACGCGTACATTGACCGCTTCGCGCAATTTTCGGTGGTGGCGGCGCGCGAGGCGATGCGCAATTCGGGATTGGAATTGACGCAAGAAATGCGTGAGCGCTCCGCGATCGTGTGCGGCTCGGCGGTGGGCGGGCAGGCTGCGATCGAATCGGGATTCGAGGATCTGTGGGTGCAGGGGCGCGGGCGCGTTCATCCGCTGACGATTCCGAAGACAATGGCCAACGCTGGCGCGAGCCACATCGCGATGGATCTGGGGATGAGCGGTCCCACCTACACCGTTTCTACTGCTTGCTCCTCGGCGAATCACGCGATTGGGCAGGCGTTTCGGCTGGTGCGCGACAGCGAAGCGGACATTGCGATGACCGGCGGCAGCGAAGCGATGTTTACCATCGGAATGTTGAAGGCCTGGGAAGCGATGCGCGTGATTGCTCCGGATACTTGCCGGCCGTTCAGCAAGGACCGTCGCGGAATGATACTGGGCGAGGGCGGCGCGATGATGGTGCTGGAGCCGATGGACGCGGCGAGGGCGCGTGGCGCGAAAATATTCGCGGAGATTTGCGGATTCGGCATGACGGCGGACGCGCACCATTTGACGCAACCGGCGGTGCATGGGCCGGCGCGGGCGATGCGCGGTGCTCTGCGCGAGGCGGGCCTCGAGCCCGAGGCGATTGGTTACATCAACGCGCATGGAACTGGGACGCCGGGGAATGATCCGGTGGAAAGCAGCGCGATCCGCGAAGTTTTTGGAGCGCACGCGGATAAAATTGGGGTCAGCTCGACGAAATCCATGCACGGACATGCGCTGGGAGCCGCTGGTGCGCTGGAAGCTATTGCCACGATTCTGGCTTTGTATCACGGGATCTTGCCGCCTACTGCGAATTTCAACGAGCGCGATCCGGAGTGCGATCTGGATTACATTCCGAATCAAGCGCGGGCTTTGCGCGTGGAAGCTGCGCTGTCGAATTCTTTTGCGTTCGGCGGGCTCAATGCTGTGGTGGCTTTCCGCGCTGCGCCGCGTTAGAGCGCTACAATCTTCTCGGTTTACCTTCTGCCGTCTCTGGTTGAATCCATCTCTGCCTGGAGTATCATCGCGCCGTGCGCTGATAGTTGCGTGCGCCGCGCACAGGGGGAATTTCCATGGCAGATGCTGGCTTTGCGCAGAATGTGGAAGTGGACGTGGCGGAGAAGGTTTTTGGCAACGCGCCGAACATGCTGGTTTTGTGTCTTACCGTGATCGGGTTGATCAAGATTTACACGCGCTTCGATAAGATCACCACGCTGGCGGATAATTTTCTGGCGTTCATTTCTCTGGGTTACCTGATTGCGACGATTGTTTCCTATCTGGCTCTGCGATCGCGCAGCGGCGCGCGGCGCACGCGGCTGGCGCGCACTGCCGATATTGCGTTCTTGATTTCGCTGGTTTGCACGGCGGCCGAGGCGCTGTTTGTCACGTTTGCGCTGGCGGGATGAAGATGAGCTTGCCGACTGCTCGGCGCGTGGCTCGTTATCGGCTAAAAGAAGCCGCGGAGCAGCGGAAGAATCGTGGGGACGACGGTGTTCCAGGCGCCGGGTTCAGGCGACCAGCTGCGGGTCAGTTCGTCAGCGAGGGTAAGGGACACCAGAATCGCGAGGAACAGAAATCCCGACATCACCACGACTTTGGTCAGGCCGCTGCTGTATTTCACGTGCATGAAAAACAAAATTACCAGGAGCATTTTCGCGACGGCGATGGCCAGCGCCACCACCGTATTCAGCGGAATCGCATCCACCAGGCGGATTCCGGTATCGAGTTTCTCGAAATCCACGAAGGCGGCGCCGGTGGTGAGCGCAGTGAGAGCCAGCAGCGCGACGAATATTCCGAGGTAAGTCTTCACGGGAACCACATGCCCGGACATTAGTGCACCCCCGGTAACGCAAACCTGCCGCCGATCAGATACAACAACGGAAACAGGAAAATCCAGACGATATCCACGAAGTGCCAGTACAGGCCGCTGACTTCCAGCGGCGCGTAATATTCGGAGTTGAACCGTCCGCGGTGCGCCATCACGGTGAGCGTCCCGAGGATGCCGAAACCGATGATCATGTGCGTGGCGTGCAAGCCGGTCATGAAAAAGTAGAAGCAGAAGAACAGCGGAACGTGCGTACCCGCCGCGCCCCATTCCGGCCGGATGATGAAGCCGAAGCCGGGAATCAGATGCTCATGATAATCGGCGCGCCACTCGTAGTTGAATTTCAAGAACAGGAACAGCGCGCCGAGGAGCATGGTGAGGACCAGATACATCACCTGTTCGGATTTTTTCTTGCCGGCTTGCGCCGCATGGATCGCCAGGGCCATGGTCAAGCTACTGCCGATGAGCACAGCGGTGTTGGCGGCGCCGAATTTCACGTTGAGGAGGCGGCTGCCTTCCTCGAAGGCAGTCAAGTAAAGCGTGCGATAAATGATGTAGGTGGCGAAAAGTCCGCCGAAGAACATGATTTCGGTGACCAGGAAAACCCACATGCCCAGGCTGCCGGCTTCGCGTTGCTGGTCCATGTCCTCGAATTGATGTTTGAATCCCGGCGGATGCGCGCCGTGCATGGCCATGTCAGACACGGGAACCTCCGACATTCGCGTAGTCGTAAGCGTCTTCAGTCACTACTGGTATCTCCTCGAAATTTTCCGTGGGCGGCGGCGAAGGCGTTTCCCATTCAAGACCTTTCGCGCCCCAGGGATTCGGTCCGGCGATCGGGCCGTACCGAATAGACCAGAGCAAGTAGATCAACGGAATCAAATAGCCGATGCCGAGAATGGAGGCGCCGGCGGACGACATCACGTTAAGCACCTGAAATTCGCCAGGATAGACGGCGTAGCGGCGCGGCATACCCAGGTAGCCCAGGACGAATTGCGGGAAGAACGTGAGGTTGAAGCCGACGAAAATCACGAGCGCGGCGAAACGTGCCCAGCCGTCTGGATACATCCTGCCCGTAATTTTCGGCCACCAGAAATGGATGCCGCCCAGATAAGCCATTACGGCACCGCCGACCATGATGTAGTGAAAATGCGCGACGATGAAATAGGTGCCGTTCAGGTGAACGTCTGTCGCCAGCGACGCCAGGAACAGTCCGGTGAGGCCGCCCATGGTGAACAGACCGATGAAGCCGAGCGCGTAGAGCATCGGCGCGTCGTAGGAGATCGAGCCTTTATAGAGCGTGGCTGTCCAGTTGAAAACCTTCACGGCGGACGGAATCGCAACCAGGAAGCTGAGCACGGAAAAAATCAGGCCAGCGTAAATGGATTGGCCGGTGACGAACATGTGGTGGCCCCAAACCAAGAAGCTGATGATCGCGATGGCCAGGCTGGAAAATGCGACGAAAGTGTAGCCGAAAATGCGTTTGCGCGAGAAGCAGGTGATCAGCTCGCTCATCACACCCATGCCAGGCAGAATCATGATGTACACCGCAGGATGGGAATAAAACCAGAACATATGCTGGAACAGGATGGGGTCGCCGCCGATGGCGGGATCGAAGATGCCGATGTGCAGCAGGCGCTCCAAGCCCAGCAGGAAGAGGGTGATGGCGATTACCGGTGTGCCCAGGATGAAAATAATGCTGGTGGCATACATCGCCCAGATGAAGAGCGGCAAGCGGAACCAGGTGAGGCCCGGGGCGCGCATCTTGTGAATCGTGACAACGAAATTCAAGCCGGTGAGAATCGAAGAGAAGCCGGTGATGAACACGCCCACCGCTGTGGGGATCACGCTGGTATGCGAAAAAGTGCTGCTGTAGGGCGTGTAGAACGTCCAGCCGGTATCCACGCCGCCGGAAATTACCGCGTACAGCGTGAAGGCGGCGCCGATGATGTAGATGTACCAGCTGAGCAGGTTCAGGCGCGGGAATGCGAGGTCGCGCGCACCAATCATCATGGGCACCAGGAAATTGCCGAGCGTCGCGGGAATGGATGGCACCAGGAAGAAAAACACCATGATGACGCCGTGCATGGTGAAGAGCTTGTTGTAGGTTTCGGGTGCAACCAGTGCACCCTGCGGGTCAATCAGATGCAGGCGCATCAACACTGCGAAAGTTCCGCCGACGAAAAACATGAAAGTGATCGAGCCGAGATAAAGCAGCGCGATACGTTTGTGGTCGGTCGTAAGCAGCCAGGATTTTACGCCGTAGCTCGCGTTCAAATAATTGACGCGCGATTCGGCCGGAATTTCTTGCCCGGGCATTTCTGGAATGACTGTAGTGCTCATTTCCCGTTCGTCTTCCTTTCTTCCGTCCCGAGCGACTTGACGTAAGCGATCAGTTGCAACACCTGCTCCTCGTTGATCTGGCCCTGGAAGGTGGGCATGATCGGCGGATAATTGGGCAGGATGATCGAATTCGGATTCACGATCGCCTGACGAATCAGAGCTTCGTCCACGAGTCTACTGTCGCCGTTGCGCAATTTTTCCTGTTTACCGTAGAGGCCCACGAGCGAGGGGCCGCGGCCGGTGTTGTCCGCCACGTGGCAGGTGACGCAGCCGAGCTGGTTGAACAGGCGCTCGCCGGTCTGGGCCATGGATTCATTGCGCGCGCCGCCGGAAAGCCACGCGGCATAGTCGGAACGAGACATTACATAGACCCAGCCGATCATTTCGGCGTGGTCCGCGCCGCAGTATTGCGCGCAGAAAATGTGGTAGGTGCCGATTTTGGTGGCCTGGAACCAGATGGAGGTGTAGCGGCCGGGGACAGCGTCTTTTTTCACGCGGAACGCGGGAATGTAGAAATCGTGGATCACGTCGTCGGACGTCATGGTGATCTTGATAGGCGCGTCCACCGGGACGTGCAGCTCGTTGATTTCGCGGACACCTTCAGGATGCTGGATGTGCCACATCCACTGCTTGCCGACGACGAAGATTTCGGTTGACGCTTCGGGCGGGCGCGAATTTTCGAAATACAGGCTGGAGGCCCAGACGAAAATCACCACGGTGATCAGCGTGGGGATGATGGTCCAGCTGAGCTCGAGGGCGAGATGCGTTTTGGTATCCGCGGGGCGCTCGTCAGGGGAGCGGCGGCGGAATCTCACCATGAAGTAGAAAATGGTGGTGAAGATGCCGAAAGTGAAAAACAGCGTGATCGCGGTGAGGAAATAATAGAGATGATCCACGCTATCCGCGATCGAGGAGGCGGACGTGGGATGAATGGGGATGGCGGCAGCGGCGATGGCGGCGGCCGTGTCGGTGAAACCCGTTTGCATGAAACCCGTGATCATCAGTTTCTCAGTGAACCTCTAGTGCCTCTGTGCGACTGCGGCGGACGAGTGAACGTCTACGCCTGCTTCTTTATGCTTTTCTATGCGGCAGGGCGTAGTGCTCGCCGCGGAACAGAATCAACATCCCGACTCCTAGAATTAGTACCGTCAGCACACCGCCGGCCTGGATGATGTGCGAAATCAACAGGCCGTATTTTCCCGTCGCAGGATCGTAGTGGTAGCAGAAGAGCAGCACTTGATCCACGGGCGTGCCGATTTTTCCTTCGGACGCTTCGACGAGTCCGAGGCGCAAATCGCGCGTGGGGTACTGAATGCCGTAAAAGTAACGCGAAATTTTTGCTTCGGGCGTCAGCAGCATGATGGCGCTGGCATGGGCGAACTGCTTGGTATCGGGATCGTAGGCGTAACGGAAGCCAACGGCGTCGGCGAGCTGCTTGATCTGCGGCTCGTCGCCCGTGAGGAAGTGCCAGCCTTGCGCGGCGCCGGGGCGGCCGTACATCCCGACGTACATTTCCTTTTTTGTTTTGGCGAGAACGTGCGATTCCGTGGGGTCAATGCTGACGGTGACCACGTCGTACTGGTTGCCGATGTCCGTGGACAATTCTTTCAAGCTGGATTCGACGCCGTTCAGAACTTGGGTGCATAGCATCGGGCAGTTGTAATACACAAGCGTGAGGACCACGGGTTTCTGGCCGAAGAATTGGCCGAGCTGGACTGGTGCGCCGTTCTCGTCACGGAACGTGAGGTCGAGCGGAATTGATTGGTTCAGTTTCTGGTCAATGCCCACTTGCTTCAGAAGTTCGGCGCGCACGCCTACGCTCTGCATCGGGTCTGAAGCTAATTGCGCTGCCGCGCCGGGAGCGAGCGCGAGAAATGTCGCGGCTCCAACCGCTGCCGCTGCGAGTGATTCCCGCAGCGTGCGCTTCGTCGCGAATTTGCCGAACGCAAACATTCTAACGGCGCGCCTCCTGGCTCATTTCATGATCTTTGTCGCGCTCCAGGACGTAGCCGCACGGGCCAGTCTGGTCCTGATCGGCCACATCGGGCACAAAAGGCGCGGGGTTGCTCACTCCTGCGGGAACATCCCCTGGAGCGCGCGCAGGCAGACCTTGCTGCAGCGTCAATTCCATAGCGCGATCTATCGGGATGCGCACTACGCCGTTGTGTTCGTCCGCCCAACCGTAACTATTCAGAAGATTGTCTTGCTGCAGGCAATAGGCGTGCAGATCCGCGCGCGGTTCCACTTGCAGGCGCGGCGCCGGCGGCAGGACGCGGGCGTTCTCAAACGGCGAAGCCGGTTTGCCCAGGCTCTGCACTTTGCCGTAGAACTCGAAGAGTCCGGCCATGGAGACGAACACCACGACGAGCACGGCGATCAGCCACAGAGCCCAGCGGGCCAGTCCGCTGGGGCTGGCGTCGCTGCGTTCGTAGCTTTCGTTCGCGCCATTCGGCGGAGGAGGCTGGCCCGGACCGTGTTTAGTCTCCATGCTCATGCTGGAGCTCTCCTTCAAACCGCGGGTCGTGCAGCGGCAGCAGCGGCATCTTGCCGAGCTGCCAGAAATAAGTAGCGATCCAGATGAAGCCGATCACCACGAGATAAAAAATATCCCAGATGAGCGAACCCAGGTGCGGTCCGTCTTTTTCGTAAGCCGGCACCATCAGCCAGTACACATCTACCACGCTGAGAACGAGCAGCAGGGCGGCGACCACTGAGAGGCGGTGCACGCGGCGCTTGAAGTTGCGCTGCAGTAGCAGCAGGAAGGGCAGCGCGAAATGCAGGACGATCAGCACGACCGCGAGCTTTCCCCAGCTGCCGAAGGCGCGCGTGATGTACCAGGGAATTTCGTCCTTGATATTGCCGGCCCAGATGATCAAGAACTGCGAGAACGACAGATAGGCCCAGAGCATGGTGAAGGCCAGCATCAGGTTGCCGAGATCGTTGAACTGGCCAGGCGTCGCTTTTTCGCGGATTTCTCTACCGCGATCGTCGTCCACGAGGCGGCGCAGAGCGAAAACGATGAAGGACATCGCGGTGAGCGCGGCGACAATCATGAAAATCATGCCGTAGATGGTAGAGAACCATGCCGGCTCGAGCGACATGACCCAGTCAATCATTGCAAACGATACGGCCATGCCCCAGAGGATCAGGCCGGGGCCGCTGATGCCTTCCAGATATTTAGCGAGGCGCGGATCGCCAGTGGAATCCTGTTCGCGCGACCACTTGTTCAGGAAATGCGCCAAGCCCATTAAGATCGCGAAATAAATGATGGCGCGCAGGATGAAAAAATTGGGGTTCAAGTAGGCGAGCTTGAAATGGTAATTGGGATTGTGGCTCAATTCGTCGGATGGATTCACCCAGGGATAAATCTGCTTCATCCAGATGACAACGGGGACGAAGAGTAGCGCCATCACGCCAAAGGTTCGCGTACCGGCTTCGAGCAGGCGGCGAATGGGATAGCCCCACCAGCCGCCGGTGAGGTGATGCATCATCAGGATCGCGGTGCACCCCAGCGGAATCATCAGCCAGTAGATGTAGGCCAGGAGATAAGCGTGCAGGATTTGGCTCCCAAAGCTCATTGCGATTGCCCCGGATTCTGCTCGGTCAATTTTTGACGCTCTGATTCAGGCACGTCCTGCACCGTCGAGTGTTCGCTGAGCTGCAGCACGCGAATGTACGCGGCGATGCGCCAGCGGTCCTCCGGCTCAATGCGGGAAGCGTAGCTGTACATGGAGCCGTCGCCGTTGGTCATCACGTCGAAGAAATGCCCGACGGGCGCCTGGCGCATGCGATCAATGTGATAGGAGGGCGGCGGCGGAAATCCGCGCTGCACGACGATGCCCTGGCCACTGCCGGTGTAATCGTGGCAGGGAGTGCAATAGATGTTGTAGCGCTGGCGGCCGCGTTCTAGGTCCGCGCGCGTGATGGAGAAGGGAAACTTGTTCGAGAGGACGCCATTTTCTTTTCCGGTGTAGAGCAGTTCGTCGAGGCGCAATTGGCCGCGCGCGACGGTGCCGGGGACGACGGGGCGCTCGCTGCGGCCGTCGTCGAAGAACGTGGTCGGCTCGTACGGCAGGTACTTGGGTTGTTCGTGCATATCCATGCGGCAGCCTGCGAACAGCAGGGCGAGCGCGCTGAGGCAAATCATGCGCGTGCCGCGGGCCATTGCACGGCATGCCGTGGCGCGGCTTGCTACACCGGATTGAAAATTAGACTTCAATCTCAAAAACTCCGTGTGGATTCAGGCCTTCCAGAAACTTTTTAGTCTTCGCCAAGTCGAAACTTTTGTCGCGCACTTTCACCACCAGGAAAAAGCGGTCGTTGGACGCGAGGGCGAAGCGCGCGACGTTGAACACCGGGTGGTACGGCGTGGGCAGACCGTTCATCGCCAGCATGCCGAATACGGCGCACAACGCGGCGCCCAGCACCGTGAGTTCGAAGGTGATTGGAATGAACGACGGCCAGCTGTTGTAGGGCTTGCCGCCGACGTCCAGCGGATAACTGATCACGTTCGCGTAATACTGCATGAAGAAGCCAGTGAGGCCGCCGAGCAGACCGCCGATAAAAACAATCACCGGCAGAATCGTGCCGTGGAAGCCGACGGCTTCGGCCAGTCCCTCGATAGGCAGCGGCGAAAACGCGTCAATCTTCTGGTAGCCGGCGTCATGAGTGCGTTGCGCAGCTTTCAGAAGTTCGTCGGGCGTCTCGAACTCGGCCAGCAATCCGTAAAGTGGTTTGCGCTTCATAAAACTATCCGTGAATCTCCGGATTGGGATTCAGCACACGCGCGAGATACGTGGTGCGCGGGCGCGTATTCAAATCGTCCAACAAGCCGTAGTCGCGCGATTGCGCTTTCCATTTGGCGACGCGGCTATTGGGGTCATTGATATTGCCGAAGATAATCGCCTCCGCGGGGCAAGCGCCCTGGCAGGCGGTGACGATTTCGCCGTCGCGCACTTCGCGATTTTGTTCTTCGCTCGTGATTTTCGCCGCGTTGATGCGTTGCACGCAGTAGGTGCATTTTTCCATTACGCCGCGGCTGCGCACGGTGACGTTGGGGTTGCGCATGCCGTAGAGGCTGGGCGTGGTGTAATCCGAAAACAGCAGGAAATTGAAGCGGCGAACTTTGTAGGGGCAGTTGTTCGAGCAATAGCGCGTGCCCACGCAGCGGTTGTAAACCATTTCGTTCAGGCCTTCGGGGCTGTGCACGGTGGCGCCGACGGGGCAGACTACTTCGCAGGGCGCATTTTCGCAGTGCATGCAGAGCACCGGCTCGTAATAGGTTTCGGGATTGTCTATGGGGCCGCGGAAATAGGTGTCCACGCGGATCCAGTGCATCGCGCGGCCTTTCATCACCTGTTCCTTGCCGACCACCGGAATATTATTTTCGGCCTGGCAGGCGACGACGCAGGCGTTGCAGCCGACGCACTTGTTTAGATCAACAGCCAAGCCCCAGGCGTAGCCTTCGGATTTAAATCCGGGATAGAGCGTGAGGCCTTTGGTGGATTCTTCGTGCTCGTCTTTCGCGAAGTTCGGATCTTTTTGCCATTCCTCCAGCGTGGCGATGCGAATCAGGTCGCGGCGCGCGGCTTCGACGCCTTCCTGATTGACCTGCTGGCCGTCCTGGTCAATCACGTATTGGTGCTGAGTGACCGCGAAATAATATTTCTGGCCAGTTTTTTCAATTTTCAGTTCCGGGACGATCCACGGAGCGCTGGAGGTGCGAATGAAATTGGCGTTGAAGCCGGGCCCCGTGCCCACGCTTCCGGCGCGGCGGCGTCCGTAGCCGAGGTGCAGCGTGACGCAGTTGTCGGCGTGGCCGGGAACGATTACCACGCCTGCTTTGGTCTCGTGTCCGGCGAGTTGCAGCTTTACGTAATCGCCATCGGCGAGCGCCAGGTGCTGCGCTGTCGCGGGACTGAGCATTGCAGCGTTGTCCCAGGTCAATTTCGTGTTGGGCTTGGGCAATTCCTGCAGCCAGCCGTTGTTGGCGAAGCGGCCGTCGAATATTGTGGGGTCTGGGCGAAAGGCGATTTGCAGCAGGTCGCCGGGCGTGTTCTGAATCTGCTGGGCGATATCGCTGCCCGGTGCGACGGAAATCGTTGGGAGCGCGGTTCCGGCCATCACGCCGTCGTGCAGGGAGCGTTCCCAGAAGGCATCGAAGGCTTTGTCTTTTTCCGGGCGCACGCTCTTCCAGTAATCGCGCACGATGTCGTGGCCGGACTTGCCTGCGTCTCCAGCGAGCACTCCCACGATTTCGTTCTGGGTGTGGCCATCGTAGAGCGGCTGGATAAGAGGTTGAATCACGCCTATCGTGCCATCGTAGGCTCGCGCGTCTCCCCAGGATTCCAGGAAGTGCGCAGCGGGAACGTGCCAGTGGCAAAGTTCAGCGGTTTCGTCGTAGTAGAGGCCGGAATGAACGCGCGTTTTTACTTTCAGCAGCGCGGGGCCGAAATCGAAATCCACCGGCGCGTCGTACACCGGATTATTTCCGCCGAGCATGACGAGCAAGTTCACTTTTCCGGCGTTGATGTCGTTGACCAGGTCGCGCAGCGATTCCATTTCGTTTACGGGATTCGCTTCGAGGGGATCGGTGTAGAACACGGTCTTGCCGACGTTGCCGAGAGCTGCGTTCATGGAATGCGCGAGAGCGTGTACCGCGGGTGGTTGTTCTTCGCCTGCGATCACCAGCGATGCGCCGCGATGCGCCGCGAGGTCTTTCGCAACGGCGCGAGTCCATTCGGCAGGAATCTTGCTGCTGGCCGCGCCGCTGCTTGCGCCCGCAACGCCTGCGGCAGCTGCTAGTTCACGCGCGAACGCTTCAATATCGCCGGCGCGCAGCGCCTTGCGATGGTCGGCCACTGCTCCGGTGCTGCTGGGCATGCTTTCGACGACGTAGAGGCGATTCAGATTCGCGTTCGTGCCATCAATTACCCGGCGCGAAGCGAATTCACGCGCGTAACGCACGTGCCCGGGGCCGGAGGAAACGAAATCGGCGTCGAGCGACACGATCACGTCGGCCTGGTCCATGCGATACACGGTGTTCACGGGCCTGCCGAACGCGAGCTTGGCGCCTTCGCGCGAATTGTCGCGGCCGCAAGGCTCGTACTGATGCCATTTCGCGGCCGGCAATTTTTTCAGAAGCGTCGAGATTTGCGCGGCGAGAGATGGCGACGTAACCGTGTCGGTAAGAATCCGCAGCCCGCTGCCATCGGCTGACATCGCCGCTTTCTCGTTGCCCATGGCCGTAAGGAATGCGGCCCAGCTGTTGATGCGGCCTTGGAACACCACTGTTTGCGAGCGGTCGGGGTCGTACATGCCCAGCGTCGCGGCTTGCGCGAACACGCCCGTGCCGCCCAGGCTGCCGGGATGTTCCGGGTTGCCTTCGATCTTGGTGGGGCGGCCCATATGACTTTCGACGAGCAGGCCCGCGGCGACTCCCGCGAGGGGCATGGACGTGGCGTAGAAGAGCGGCTTGCCTGCGACGATTTCTTCCGGCGCTTTCACGTACGGAACAATTTTCTGCGTGGGCAGTTTGGTGCAGGCACTCAGCCCGGCCAGAGCGGCGGAAGCGGCGGCGAGCTTCAGCACGTCGCGGCGATTCAGGCCCCCGGGGTCTTTCGCGGGGTCGTGCGGAAATTCATTCTCCAGGAATTCGCGATATTCCTTGGTTTCAGACAATTCTTCCAGGCTTTGCCAGAAGCGTTTGCCGTCTTCCTGTGCGAGCTTTGCGCGCAGCGCTGCCAGGTCCACCGCCTGCGGAACTTTCGGGTTGAGGTCAGAGCTCATCGTTATCTTTTTTTCGCCTTCAGCGGTGACACGTCGAACAATTTGTCAGACTGTGAATTTTGTACTCTTTCACCAGTTTCGCGCCGAGTTCCAGCTGATTCGCGGGCGTGACGTATCCCGGATCGAATACTTCGGACTTCGGGCGCACATATTTTGCGGGATCGCGATGGCACTCCAGACACCAGTCCATGTATAGCGTGTTGGCCTTCCAGGTGAGCGGCATCTCGGCGACTTGGCCGTGGCAGGTGGTGCAGCCGACGCCTTTGCTGATGTGGATACTGTGATCGAAATAAACGAAATCAGGCAGCGCGTTCACACGCGTCCAGGAAATGGATTTGTCGCTGCGATAGCTGGCCCGCACGGGCTCCAGCATCGGCGCGTTGGTCCAGATCTGCGAATGGCAGGTCATGCAGGTTTGCGTTGGCGGAATGCCCGCGAATGATGATTTTTCCACCGTGGTGTGGCAGTAACGGCAGTCAATGCCCAACTCGCCGGCGTGATGTTTGTGGCTGAAGGGCACGGGTTGTTCGCGCGCTTCGTTCACGCGCGTATAGATGGGCGAAAGCTCGATTGCGTACAGCACGCCACCCAGCAGCGCCGCGATGAAGACGGCGCCGTAGATGCTCACCCGCGAGATGGTGTTCGTGCTGTGATGAAAAATTTGCATCGGGTCCCGAGCCTGCCTATTTCTTGGGATTCTCCTCGTCCGTTTCTTCCACCAGCGCGCGCATTTCGTAAATCGATATCACCGGCAGGAAGCGGATGAACAGGAACAGCAACGTTAAGAACAATCCGATGGTGCCGACGTATGTGGCCCAGTCCCACCGTGTTGGGTAGTACATGCCCCACGAAGACGGCAGAAAATCGCGGTGCAAGCTGATGACTACGATGACGAAGCGCTCCAGCCACATGCCTACGTTCACGATCAGCGAAATCACAAAAAGTATCGCCACATTGTTGCGCACGCTGCGCAGCCACATGATTTGCGGGATTACGATGTTACAGGCGATCAGCATCCAGTAGAAAAACGCGTAGGGGCCGGTCATGCGATTGATGATCAGGAAGCGATCGAAAGGATTGCCGCTGTAGAATGCCATGAAAGTTTCCATCATATAGCCGTAGGCAACGATCAGCCCGGTGGCGAGCATTACTTTGGCCATATTGCCGAGGTGGCGCATGGTGATGAAATCTTCCAGGTTGTAAAACTTGCGGATGGGGATGGCTAGGGTCATCACCATCGCGAAGCCGGAATAAATCGCGCCGGCGACGAAGTAGGGCGGGAAAATCGTGGTGTGCCAGCCGGCTACTTGCGCGACGGAAAAGTCGAAGCTGACTACCGTGTGCACGGAGACTACCAGGGGCGTCGCGAGTCCGGCCAGCAGGATCGAGGCGGTTTCGTAGCGCGACCAGTGCACTGCGGAGCCGCGCCAGCCCATCGCCAGAATTCCGTAAACAATTTTTGCCGGGCGGTTTCTGGCGCGGTCGCGCAGCGTGGCCAGGTCTGGAACCAATCCTACGAACCAGAAGAGCAACGATACGGTGGCGTATGTTGAGACTGCGAACACGTCCCAAACCAGCGGACTGCGGAATTGCGGCCAGAGCCACATGGGATTGGGATAGGGCGCGAGCCAGTAAGCAAGCCACGGACGCCCCATGTGCAGCAGCGGGAACATGCCGGCGCAGGCGACCGCAAAGAGCGTCATGGCTTCGGCGAAACGATTGATGGAAGTACGCCACTGCTGCCGCAACAACAGCAAAATCGCGGAGATCAGCGTGCCTGCGTGGCCGATACCGATCCACCACACGAAATTGACGATGGCGAAGCCCCAGCCGATGGGAATGTTGATGCCCCATATACCCACACCTTTGACCAGCAGGTAGCCAATGGTGAAATTCAGGAGCATCAACAGCGAGAAGGCAATGGCGAAGCCGAAAAGCCAGCCCTTGGACGTGCCGCGTCCCAGCACAATGGAGCTGATTTTGTCGGTTACCGTACCCAACGTATAACCCGGCTCAATAATCGGATGAGCCGACGTCGATTCGATGGGAGTTTGAGAGCCTTCCGGGTCCACGCGGTCGCCTCAGAACATCGTATAGATGCTAGCGAGCTTAAAGAAGGGGCAACAAAGTTACGAAATCACCGGTTGCTCGACCCCAGGACACCGGCGATCCTTGGTTGACGGTTGCTATGAGTTGCAAAAAAAAGGACATATGCGGGGCGAAATGAAATCACGACCGCCCCGGAACAGATTTAAGACTCGATAGGATAAAACCGGAGGCGCGTTGACGCAAGTTGAAAGAAATTTTTTTTCGGCAAGGATTTTTGTTGCGCGTGGCTGGGTGATACGTTTCGCGATTTGGATTATTCGCTAGCCTTTGTTCCACAGCAGCGTGAGATTGGGGTCAATCACGATACGCGTGGGGCGCGTGCGCGATTCGAACTGAAATCGCGTTTCCGGCCCGGTCGTGACCACCAAACCGAGGCGTTCTGGCTTTCCGGCGATATGTATCGCATAGAGCGGCACCGGCGCGGTGAATACGTCTTCGGTTCCCGACTGTTCGAGTTTTCCGGTCACGACGAATGCGTTGCCGCGCGGCTTCACGTCGAATTTCACGGTGTAACGCGGCAGATCCGTACCACGCACCCACTGATCGAAAAACCAGTCCATGCGATGCGTGCCTTCCAGGTCCATCGCGGGCGTCATGTGCTGCTCGACGGCGTGCTGGAAATCGGCGGTGGAGAGCGGGCGAAAGCGGTGTTCGGCCAGGATCGCGCGGAGCAATTCACGAAAGCGCGCGTCCGGATCCTTGCCGCTGGGCGCTCCGGGATCGCGTAGCATTTCACGCAGCATGTGCATCACCCATGTGCCCTTGCCGTAGATCAGCGTGGTGTAGGCATCCGGCACTTTCAACGAGTTGAGGCGCTGGCCCAGAACCAGCGGCCCCACAAGTTCGATGGAATGATCTGCGCCGGGAATTTTAGTGGTGAGCTCCGCGCGATAATGTTCCAGCCAATTTGCGAGCCGGTGCTGGCCGGGCTTTTTGGTATCCGCATACCAAAGCGCCAGGTAATTGGCCATCGCTTCCTGAATCCACACGTCCCGATAACTGGCCGCGCCGGTGACGTTGCCCCACCATTGGTGCGCCACTTCGTGAAAGGGCATCAGGTCGCGCGCTTGGCTCTGCGCCCACTCGTCCAGGCCCGCGCGCTCCTGCGTTTCGGGCGGCAGAAATGCGAGCGTAGAGAGATAGACCAGGCCCGGCCAGCCTTGCCCGAATGAACCGGGGATCTGCGCGACGTCCAGATGATCGAAGGGGAACGCGCCATTCACGTTTTCGAAAAAGCGGATGGAATCCTGCACGCTCGCGCCGAGTTGTTTCAGAGCGGACGTCGGACTGGGCGGAGGAGGCTGGCCCGCGGCACCGGACAAGTGGTCGGTGTCCTTGAAATGATCGAGAATCGATGGCGGTGGAAGGTCGTTCGGAGTCGTGACCTGCAGACGGGCCATGATCGCTTCTTCGAGTTGTTTGTTTGCATAGATTTGAATTTTCGGTTGGCCCGTGGGACTAGCCATTTGATATTGGCTCAGGTTGAAGCCGGAAGTAGGGAACGGCGTTTCCGAACGCCAGCGGCCGGATTTTGATTCGCGGTCCTCGCGCGCTTCGGATTCGATGCCGGTAGCGACCAGCGTCAAGCGTTTCGGCCAGTGAAAGGTGAGGTCGAAAGGCGTGAAATGCTCGCCGCCAATGTGGGCGTACCATGCGCCGCGTTCGCCGACGAAATAGGCGCCGTTTCCCGCGTCGGTGATCACGCTGCCGTGATAGGAAATCTGCAGATGAAAATCCGCGCCGGCAGGTTGGCCCGCGGGCAGCACCGCCAGAATGAAATCGTTGCCGCGGCGGGCAGCTTCGCGCCGGCTGAGCTCGTCATTTTGAAAATAGGGGAGAGGCTGGTTGTTTTCGTCTGTGATGTTGTCTACCGTGAGGTGGCGCGAGAGTTCCACCGCGACGACACGCTCCCCCGTGCGCCCCGCGCGCAGGTGCAGCATGGTTTTGCCTTGCAACGAAACATCCTCGGCGATGGTGGAATCCACGCGGTAATCCAGCGGCAGGAACGCTTCGCTTTTTTCGGTTGGCGGATTTTCCGAGCGGAAGGAAGCCCACATGTCGTAGGACCGCACGCCATCAACGAAGCGCGGCTGTCCGATGTTTACCTGCTCGTCGCGGCGGTAATCCACGGAGACTTCCACCGGGCTCGCCGTGCCCGTTTGCAGCAAAATATAAAAATAGGGAATGGGTTCGGCGGCGAGCCAATCCACCATGGTGCGCAGCGAGTGAGTGGGCGCCAGGCCCGCTGCCAGCGGATTCCAGTACGCGGTGAAACGCGGATCGCTGCTGGGTTCGTTGCCGTCGTGCGCGAGCTGGCGCTGCAGCTCGGCAGCGGTGTCATCGGAGAAGCGGATGTACGCATCTGAAAACGATTGATCGAGAATGGGCACGCCGATGAATTGCGCCAGTGAGCGGCGCTCGCCGCGGTCGCGCGGGGTGGCGATCACGTGGCCGCGGCCGCTGAAGACGGCGCCAGTGATGCGGCCGCCAAGAGGCTCGAGGAATGCGAGCTTGCCTTCCGTAAACGTGAAATTCACTATGTCGCGGCGCAGCGTCAGGTCTTTTACGGCGTACACATGCGCGCCGTCGGGGCGCAGAGCGTTGAGCGCATCGTAAAGTGCGCGGGGGTCGGTGGGAACGGCTGGGGCTGCGATAGCTTGCTGCGTCGCGGTGGGCAGTGGCGCGGCATTTTGCGCTGCATTCTGCGTCGCGTTGGCCGGCTCTTGCAGCGCCGCTTTGCTGCGGGGAGCGATGCCAATGAAATCGGCGCCGAGCAGCAGGAGAACGGTCAGAGAAAATCGCAGGAAGCTGCGCACGTGATTCACTGTATAACTTTGGTTGCGGCGAGTAAAAGGCGGGTTGTATCGGTGTTCTCTGTGCGCAACGCGTCTGAGCCTTTGCGTTGTTTGCGTCAGCTCCCTGCGGCAATCCGGACGCAGAACGCCCCTCGCGTGAGCGCAACTTCTCTGGGCAGTATCGGTTTTTCTTGCGCGGTGCACGTGGGTTGTTGAATGTTTGACGCACGCCAACCCAAATTGCCTCGCCGCGAATTTGCGCCGAAGGGCCTGTTCGCTGGGACAGGTTGTATTACTTAGGGCATCAGCGGGGAAGCAGTGCCCGCGGTGTCTAGCCTGCTTGCTAAAATTTAGGTGTGCGTCACGCAGCGTCCATCGCGTCGTTGTTGCTACTGGTCGTGTCTTCGGCGGCCGCCGATACCATCGTGCTTAAGAATGGCCGGCGAATTGTCGCGTCCAGCGTTACCGAAGATGGCGACCGCGTCCACTACGAAACTCCCGCCGGCACGATGTCCATTCCGAAATCCATCGTCGCGCGCATTGACCGCGACGGCCTGGGTTACGCTTCGGGCTCCAGCGCTTCCAGCGAACCGCCCGTTTCCGCGCCGCATGTGGACCCGGTGCGCGGGTACGACGACATCGCGCGCCTGGTGATTCACGACAATGCGATTGACTTCGGCTATATCGCGCAACTGGAGACCGATGCTCGTTCGCATGCGCCGCTGGCCGTCGAAAAAGTGACTGCCGCGCATTACGCCGCCGCGCAATTTCTGGAAAGCAAGGGCGACATGGCCAGCGCGATTGATCATTACCGCGACGCGCTCAGCTTCGCGCCGGAAAATCTGGCGTTGCTGCTGAATCTGGCGGTGATGTATCTGCACCAGAGCCAGTTCACCGCGGCATTGGAGCCGCTGGAGCGCGCGCGGCACATCGCGCCGGATTCGGCCGACGTCGCCAAGCTCGACGGCTGGGCCTACTACGGCGCGAACAAAATGGATTTGGCCGTGGCCGAATGGCATCGCGCGGAAAAATTGCGGCCGGATGCGGAAGTGGAGCGCGCGCTGGAAAAAGCCGAGCGCGATAAGGCCGAGGAAGAAAGTTACCGCGAAGGCGAGACCGCGCATTTCAATCTGAAATACAACGGCAGCGCGACGCCGGACCTGGCGCGCGGAATCATGCGCGTGCTGGAAGACGATTTTCGCGATCTGGAATCGCAGTTGGATTACACGCCGCCGGATTCGATTGGCGTGATTCTATATACCGGGCAATCGTTTGCGGATATCACGCGCGCGCCAAGCTGGGTGGGCGCGTTGAACGACGGGCGGATGCGCATTCCGGTGCAGGGGCTGACGGCCGTCACGCCGGAGCTGGCACGCGTGTTAAAGCATGAGCTAACACACAGCTTCATCGGCCAGAAAACGCACAATCGCGCGCCGACTTGGCTGCAGGAGGGCGTGGCGCAATATATGGAAGGCCGCCGCAGCTCGGGAACTGCCGGCGCGCTGCTGAATGCTGCGGGGCAGGGGGAGCTTCCGTCGCTGGCCGGGCTCGAAGGATCGTGGATGGGGCTAGGCGGCGGCGAGGCGTCGTTCGCTTATGCGTGGTCGCTCGCGGTGGTCGAATCCATCATCCAGACGAGCGGCATGGGAGACATTACGCGGCTGCTCGACGACATTTCTAGCGCGCCAAACACCGAGCAGGCGTTACGCGATGCGTTGCATGAGGATTACGCGGATTTGCAGCAGCAGGCGCTGACGTACTTGCGCCAGCAGGATGTGCGGTAGTTTTTGTTGCGCTCGCGCCAGAAGGATTTGTAGCGGCGGTCTTCAGACCGCCATCGTTCTGCGCCGCGATTCCCACGTTACGGGGTAGGGGCGCCGTTTGCTGCGCCCCAGCTTGCCACGATCTCAACCCATCATCGGATCGCATTCCGCAACGGCTACAAAGTCGCCAGCAGCCCCGCAATCAGCGCTGCGCGCTCCGGCAGCTTGCTGATCACTACGTGCTCCCGCGGGCTGTGCGCGCCATCGCCCACAGCGCCCAGGCCATCGAGAGTCGGCACGCCGAGCGCTGCCGTAAAACTTCCATCCGAACCTCCGCCGGTGGACGCTTCGCCCAGCGGCAATCCCATCTCCCGCATCAGCGATTGCGCCACCCCAAATAATTTTCGTACGGCGGCAGTACGTTCAAGCGGCGGACGATCCGCGCCGCCGCGCACTTCCACGCGCGCGCCTTTCAAGATCGGGCGCAACTCGTGCAGCCGGCGATTGATGCGCGCCACATCCGCAGCGCGCGCGTAGCGAATGTCCACCATCGCCCGCGCGTGTTCCGGGACCACGTTGGTGATCGTCCCTCCGCTCACCACGGTAGTCTGCACCGTGATTCCGCGCCGCGAATCGTTCATCTTCATCAACCGCGCAATCTGCAGCGCCAGCTCGTGCACCGCGTTCACGCCCTTTTCCGGATCAATCCCTGCGTGCGCCGAGCGGCCGGTCACAATTATTTCCGCGCCGCCTACTCCTTTGCGCTGCGTCTTCAAGCGCCCCTCGCGCCCGAACGCTGGCTCCAGCACCAGCACCGCATCGCTGCGCCGCGCCTCCTGCTCGATCGCCCGACGCGAACTTTCGCTGCCGATTTCTTCGTCGGAAGTCCACAGAAACACGAAGCGCTTCGTCGGCTGAATTTTCAGCGCGCGCAAAGCGTCCACCGCGTGCAGCGCCAGCACGATCCCGCCCTTCATATCGAACGTCCCCGGACCCCACGCGCGTCCTTGGGCCACGCGAAACGGCATCTTCGCCAGCGTGCAGAGCGGATACACCGTGTCCGTGTGCCCCAGCACCATGATTTGCCCGCTCGCGCGCCCCACCCCATCCCAAATTTCCGCGCGCACATGATTGCCGCGCCGAGCCTGCCGCAAAATCCGCACCTTCGCCCCGCGCCGTTGCCATTCGCGCGCCACCATCGCCGCACACTCGTCCACCGCGCTCTTCACGTGGCTCGGCGATTCACAACCCACAAATTCCCCCAGCAGTTTCAGCATCTCGCCCTGCCGCCCCCGCAATTCGCGCAGAATTTGTTTCATCGGCGCGTTTTCTGAATGTGTCACAGCCGCCATTCGTGTATCACCCGGCGTAATGCTAGCAGAGATGCCGCGCTGCGGCACGCCGTGAAGCTGACAGCAATCTTCTTGCGCGTTATGCTTCCGCAATGCGACTGCAAATTTTTACGATCGGCCTGCTAGTACTCGCGTTACTGACTCCCTGCGCCATTCACGCGCAGCAGGCCAGCGCCGCGAAGAGTGCCGCGCCATCTGCCGAGCCAAGCGCTGCGGGCTCGCAACAGCCCGCGCAGGCGAAAGATACCCTGTTGCTGACCGCTGCGGTGAATCACGCGCCCGTATCAATTTCGCTCGTGGATTTTCGTGCGCTGCCGCACGTCACCGTCACGGTCCACAATGCGCATGCCGGCGCCGATGAAACTTACTCGGGTGTCCCGCTGGCTGCGCTGCTGGCAAAGCTCGATGCGCCGCTCGGTGAGCATTTGCGCGGCAAGGCGCTGGCGAGCTACATCGTCGCTTCAGGCTCGGATGGATACTCCGTAGTGCGGTCCATCGCGGAAGCCGATCCCAGTTTTCATGGCGGCGAAATATTGGTGGCCGACACGCGCGACGGCCAGCCGCTCGGTAAATCCGGCCCCTTCCAGTTGATCGTCTCCGAAGACAAGCGGCCCGCCCGCTGGGTTCACAACCTCGTCTCGATCTCGTTGCAACACGCCCGCTGACAGCTTGGCTGCATCCGATTCCCACCTGCGTGTGTTTCGTATAGAATTGTTCGATTGTGCGCTTGGCAAAATGGCGCACGGTGGAGACTGCCCGGGGGCAGGAGTGGTTTTGACTCGCCCTCTGATCATTAGGCGATCAGAGCGCGAGCAATCGGCTCGTCAATTTTTCAGTAGGCGGCGAATAGGCAATCAATCGGCGTTCAATACGCAATCTTTACACAATCAACTTGCAGCAGAGGCTAATACACGATGCTCCTCGATAGCATAGCGATCCAGAAGATTCTGCCGCACCGCTACCCGTTTCTTTTGGTGGATGCGATTGAAGAAATGGAACCGAAGAAACGGATTGTGGGAATCAAGAACGTCACCATCAATGAATATTTCTTTCAAGGCCATTTTCCCGGCAAGCCGGTGATGCCGGGCGTACTGATCATCGAGTCCATTGCGCAAATCGGGGGACTGCTGCTGCTGCTGGACGTGAAGGATCGCGACAGCAAGCTGCTGTATATGGCGGGAGTTGACGCTGCGCGCTTCCGTCGCCCCGTAATACCCGGTGACCAGCTGCGTGTGGAAGTGAACGTTCTCACTTTCCGCGGGCCGTTCTGCAAGGTCGCGGGCTCTGCGCGCGTGAACGGGGAACTCGCCGTCGAGGCCACGGTAATGTGCGCGATGGTGGACTTGAACGCCGATGGCAAACCGGAACGCTCGGCGAATTCCGTCGCGCGCGCAGTGGTGACGAAGCCGAATGAGTAGGCGCGGCGGGTGGGATCGTCGGGTGCGCCTGCTGGATGCGATCGCCGGATCGCGATCGTCGAGTGATGTCCATGAGTGAGATTGACCCCCGCGCTGTCGTTGCTTCCACCGCGAAAATCGGCAAGGACGCAAAGCTCGGCGCGTTCGCGGTGGTGGGCGATTCAGTTGAACTGGGCGACGGTTGCGTTCTGGATGATCACGCCATCGTGCGGGGCCCGGCGCGATTGGGCCGCGGGAATCGAGTGTATTCGTTTGCGGTGGTGGGCGGCGACCCGCAGGACCTCACTTACAGAGGCGAGCGCGTTGCCATCGAAGTGGGCGACCACAATGAGTTCCGCGAATTTTGCACGGTGAATCGCGGCACGCTGAAGGGCGGCGGCGTTACGCGCTTGGGCAGCAATAATCTGATCATGTCTTACGCGCACGTGGGACACGATAGCCAGCTCGGGGATTTCAATATTCTGGTGAATGGCGCGACGCTTGCCGGCCACGTGACCATCGAAGACCATTCGCAGGTGGGCGCGTTCTGTCCGGTGCATCAATTTTGCCGCATCGGCAAGCATGCGTACATCGCCGCGCACACGGTGATCACGCAAGACGTGCCGCCATTTTCTAAGATTGTGGCGCCGCGCGGCACGCGTTGCTTCGGCGTGAATCGCGTGGGGCTGGAGCGCCAGGGATTTTCCGCCGAGCGCATTGCGGCAATTGAAAAGGCCTACCGGTTGCTGTTGCGCTCGAAGTTGAATACTTCGCAGGCGCTGGAAAAGATGCGTGGAACCCTGGCGGACTCGCAGGACGTCTTAACTCTAGTGCAATTCATCGAAGCGGCCTCCTCCGACCGAGGTCTGACGAAATAACATGACGCTGCGTGGCGCGGACAATCACGCGGAAGATGCGATTTCCGCTAATTCTGCGAACTGGGGCTTGATCGCCGGGCACGGAGATTTTCCATTTCTGGTGCTGGAAGGCGCGCGCAGCCGCGGCATCGAAATGGCGGTGATCGCGATTAAAGAGGAAGCTTCGCCGGGCCTGGAGCGCGTGGCGAAGCGCCTGCACTGGGTGAGCTTGGGGGAATTGAGCCGCACGATCGAACTGTTGCATGAAGAAGGCGTGAAGCGCGCGGTGATGGCCGGGCAAGTGAAGCACAATAAAATTTTCAGTTCGATTCGCCCGGATTGGCGCCTCGCGAAATTGCTGCTTTCGCTGTCGTCGAAAAATACGGATGCACTCATCGGGGCTGTGGCGCGCGTGCTGGAAGATGAAGGCATCGAGCTGGTGGATTCCACGAAATTTCTGGGGCCGCTGCTGCCGGCGGCTGGCGTGCTGACGCGACGCGCGCCGGATGAATCTGAAGCCGCGGACATCGCTTACGGGCGCGGCGTTGCGACGCAGATCGCGGGATTGGATTTGGGACAAATGGTGGTGGTGCGCGATCGAGCGTGCGTGGCGATCGAAGCGATGGAAGGCACGGACGAAACGATCGAGCGCGCCGCGCGCATTGCCGGCAGGCAGCGCCTGGTGGTAGTGAAGGTTAGCAAGCCGCGGCAGGATATGCGTTTTGATGTGCCGGTGGTGGGATTGAAAACCATCGAGGTGATGAAGAGCTCGAACGCGACGGCCCTGGCGATTGATGCGGGGCGAACTTTGCTGTTTGATCGCGAAGCCATGATTCACGCGGCGGACGAAGCCGGCATCGCAATCGAAGCGTTCGCGCCGGAACGCGTTGTGAGCGACGAGGCGCAGAAATCAGCAGCTAAAAGGAAATCGTGACTGACAAACCCATACGCGTTGCGGTGGTCGGCGTCGGAGATTTTGGGCGCAACCACGTGCGGGTGTGGTCGGAAATGGAAGGCGTGGAATTGGTCGGCGTGGTGGATACCAACGCCGAACGCGCCGCCGCTGTGGCCGCCGAATTCAAAACGCGCGTGATCCGCGATTTCGAATCGTTGTCGAGCGAAAAAATCGATGCGGTCAGCCTCGCCGTGCCGACCAAAGATCATTCGCGCATCGGCTGCCGCTTGCTGGACGCAGGCATGGACGTGCTCGTGGAAAAGCCGATGGCTTCTTCGTTGGGCGAAGCGGACGGCTTAATCGCCACGGCGCAGCGCAAAAATCGCATTTTGCAGATCGGCCACCTGGAGCGCTTCAATCCGGCCGTCACCGCGGCTTTGAAAATTGTTTCCAAGCCGATGTTCTTTGAGGTACACCGCCTCGGAGTTTTCACGCCGCGCAGCCTGGATATTGACGTAGTGTATGACGTGATGATTCATGACCTGGACATTCTGCTGGCGTTGGTGGGCGCGCCGGTGGTGGACCTGAAAGCCGTGGGCATTCCGGTGATCACCGATAAGGTGGACATCGCGCAGGCGCGCATCGAATTTTCCACCGGCACGGTGGCGAACGTTACCGCCAGCCGCGTTTCCACGGAACGTGTGCGCAAGATGCGATTTTTTCAGGCGCACGAATATTTTTCGCTGGATTTCACGCGGCAGGATTTGCTGCGCGTGCGCGTGGAGCCCGGTTCACCGCAGCCACAAATCGATTTTGAAAAAATTCCGACTGCGCTGGAAGAGCCGCTGCGCGCCGAGCTGGGCGCGTTCGCGCGCTCCGTGCGCAATCGCCGGCCGCCGCGCGTGGATGGCGCCGCGGGGCGCGCTGCGTTGGAGCTGGCCGATCGCGTGATAGCGGGCATCCAGGAACACGCGCGGCGCGTCCAACTGGATGCCGTCGTTCCCCAGGACAGTAGATGATTCCGCGAACTCTGGTTCCCACCGATGTGCGTCCATTCACCGACAACGGTGACAAGAAGCCGCCGCGCCGGCTGACGACGTACATGGACGATCGCACGGTCGTGCCTTCGGATTTGTCGGACGCTCCGCCGCTTACCGGGAAAACCAATATTCCGGAACATTTGCCGCTGGATGTGCTGATCGAGCGCAGTCTGGTGCCGCGCGGAATGGGCGTGAAGCCGTTCCAACAATTTTTGCCGCCATCGGAATTCGCGCCGCTGGCGATTCTCGACCAGCGCGTGGTGGTTCCGGCGTATGTAGAGCCTCCGGAGCAGCGCGAGATTGATAAATTCGATCAGCCGCCGCAGATGACGGCGGAGCTGCGCGAAATCGTTTCGCCCGATATTTTCAATACCGGCGAAGCGAACTTACTTGTTGAGCCGGAAGATCGCCGGGATGCGAAGTGGGATGCCATCACGCGCGTCATATCTGTCGCGGCGCACATCGCGTTCGTTATTTTTCTGATTTTTCTGCCGAAAATTTTTCCTCAGCACGTGCCCACGCGGGATGAGATTGAGCTCGCGAGCAAGGAACTCGGCGTTGTGTACTTGCCGCCGGATGAGGGTGCGGTTTCGCGGCGGCCTTCGCCTCCTCCCGGTCCCGTGGTGAAGATCACTCCGAAGGCATTGGCCAAGGCGGCGCCACCCCGACCGGAAGAGCATCGCATCGAAGCGCCTCCGGTGGCTTCGGAGCGGCCACCGCTCGATTTACCTGCGGCGCCGACGCCGAAGGCGAATACGAACCCGACTCCAAGTACCGCGCCGACACAGCCGCCTCCGCCCGAGCCTTCGAAACTTATGCCGGTGCTGCCTCCGACGACGCCTGGGCACTTGAATCTCGGAATAACGAACGCGTCGCCTGGCAAAGCGATGCAGACTGACCTCCAAGATGCGATCAAGCGTTCCCCCGGTGGCGGCACGTACACTTCGGAGAGCACAATTCCTGGCGGCGGGGGAAGCGGCGGTGGCCATGGCGGCCGCGGCGGCGGTGGCGCGCAGGCGGGGAACGGCGTCACGATCCTCACTCCCACCGAAGGCGTGGATTTTAATAGTTACATCAATCGGCTGCTCGCCAAGTTGAAACAGAACTGGATTGCGGTGATGCCGGAATCTTTTTATCTGGGTGACAAGGGAATCGTCGCAATTTCTTTCCGCATCAACAAGGATGGAAGTTTTTCCGCCGAGAGCCTCAGCATTGATCGCACGTCTGGCAAAGAGCCGCTCGATACCGCCGCGGCTTCGGCGATTCGCGCCACGAGTCCCTTCGAGCCGCTCCCGCCGCAATTCAAGGGCCCGAACCTCGATCTGCGCATCGGTTTTTACTACAACATTCGACCTGACGGCGCGACGCAATAGCGCGTGCCGTCCAATCCTTCGTAAATTTGGTTCGCAAACTGCCCGCGCTCCGCGTATCTGTAAGGGTGGGTCTCGGACCCGCCCCTACAGCGCCACGCCTTACGTCGACGTAGGGGCGCTGCTTGCTACGCCCGGTTTTTTCGTCGCGCCGCGAACCTTGCACCTCTCTTACGGCCGCGCATGTGGCCTTCATTTGCACTGCCCTGCAGTGATAACTTAGCTGGTGGCGACCCCATGAAAATCAATCGCACTCAAGTGATCGGCGCTCTGATTCTGGCCGCGCTGGTGTTGCTTGGCTTGCTGCTGCGCTACTGGAAATTATCCGGATGAGCGCGTTGCCGCGGCTCGTCGTCGTGCTTGGTCCTACCGCTTCCGGCAAATCCATGCTGGGGATTCGGCTCGCTGAATCGTTGGCGGGCGAAATACTGGTGTGCGATTCGACGCAGGTGTATCGCCATTTCGATATTGGCACGGCGAAAGTTCCTCCGGCTGAGCAGCGCGGCATTGCGCATCACTTGGTGGATCTCTGCGAGCCTGCGGAGGTTTTCACGGCCGGGGATTACCGGCACCGCGCCCTGGAAGCTCTAGACGATCTGCGCGCGCGCAAGATTCCGCCGATACTTACCGCCGGAACTGGGCTGTACCTGCGCGCGCTGCTCGAAGGACTGGCCGATGCTCCGCAGCGCTCCGAAGAAATCCGCGCGCGTTTGCGGCAGCGGGTCGAACAGCGAGGTCCCGAGCATCTGCATCGCGTGCTGGCGCGCATGGATCCCGAATCGGCTGCGCGCATCTCTTCGCCGGACACGCAAAAAATAATTCGCGCCATCGAATTGCGCCTGCTCACCGGAAAACCGATGGGCGAAATCCATCGCAGCGGCCGCGATGCGCTGCAAGGCTACGAAATAATCAAAATCGGTCTGCTGCCGCCGCGCGCTGCGCTCTACGCGCGAATTCATGCGCGCACCGACGCGATGCTCGCAGCCGGGTGGCTGGAAGAAATGCGCAGACTGGTCGCTAGTGGTGTTCCGGCGGACGCGAAGCCGTTCCAGTTCATCGGCTACTCGCAATTGCGCGATCACTTAGCCGGCCGCATCAGCGAAAAAGACGCCGTGCAGCAGATCCAGCAAGCCACGCGGCGTTTTGCCAAGCGCCAACTCACCTGGTTTCGCAAGGAAGCTGGCGTGCATTGGCTCGCGGGCTTCGGCGACGCGCCAGAAATTTCCTCCGCGGCGCTCGCGCTCGTAAAATCGTAACAATCGCGTAACTTGACGCGCCCGTTGCACTCCGGTATCGTTCCGCGGCACACATAGAACACCACATGGCTACCGCAACCGCGCTTAAATCTTCTCCACTCCAGCCCGACGATTGGATTCGCGCCGCGTTTGCGCGCCTTTCCACCGAGGGAATCGAATCCGTGCGCATTGAATTGCTGGCGCGCGATCTTGGGGTGAGCAAAGGCAGCTTCTACTGGCATTTTCAGGATCGAGAAGAGCTGCTGGCGAAGATGCTGGACCGCTGGGAAGGCGACGAGACTGCTTGGCTGGACGATACAGTGGTCACACCACAGGCCGCGGCTCGGTGGGCGCGCTTCGTCGAACATTGCGCTGATCTTTCGAGCGCGCGGCGGGAGGCGGCGTTGCGCGCGTGGGCTCGCCGCGATGAACGCGTAGCTGCGCGCATTTCCGGCATCGAGAAAAAACGCTCCGCGCACGTGTCCAGCGTTTTGCGCGACATTGGTTTCGCGCCGGAAGCGGCGGACTCGTGGGCTGAGGTCGCCCTGCTGGTGTATCTCGGATGGTTGGATCGCGCCACACGCGATTTGGAGTTTCAGGTTTCTGGGCGCGGGCTTAGCCAATTCCTCTCTGATTTGATTCTTGCAGCGTCGGCGCGCTCCTCTGCTGCGACTTCGGGCTGAAATTCGCGGCGCTTGTTCCTCGTACATTCGGCGTATAATTGGGTTACCAATGAATAAAATTTCCCGCAATTTGCTCGGGGCCAGGGCCAATCCATCCGCATGAAGACTGCGCAATCAGTGGACAATCGCGAAAGCGTGCTGCTCGTGGGCGTCAGCTTGAAGAAAGCTCCGCGCGGGCGTGCGGGTGATCCTTCGGCTGCGGGACGCGATTCGCTGGAAGAATTGCACGAGCTGGCGGAATCGGCCGGCGCGAAAATTGCCGGGAGCATTCTGCAGGTTCGCGAGCAGCTCGATCCCGCGACGCTCGTTGGGCGCGGCAAGCTGGACGAAATTCGCGCTGAGGCCGAGCTGCGCCATGTGCCGCTGGTGATCGTGGACCACAATTTGACGCCCGTGCAGCTGCGCAATATGGAGAAGGGCATCGGCACGCGCGTGATTGATCGCACGCAGCTGATTCTGGATATTTTTGCGATGCACGCGCGCACGCGCGAAGGCCAGCTGCAGGTGGAGCTGGCGCAATTGAATTATTTGCTGCCGCGACTCACCGGGCGCGGCGAAGAACTTTCGCGGCTGGGCGGCGGCATCGGCACGCGCGGCCCTGGCGAACAAAAACTGGAAACCGATCGCCGCCGGATCCGCGACCGTGTTAGCAAAATCAAAGAAGCGATCGAGACTGTGCGGCGGCAGCGCACCACGCGTCGCCGCGCGCGTCAGGCTGTGCCGCTGGGCATGATCGCGCTGGTGGGTTACACCAACGCGGGGAAATCCACTTTGTTTAATGCGCTCACTCATGCGGACGTGCTTACTTCCGCGAAAATGTTTGCGACGCTTGATCCCACGGTGCGTGCCGTGCGGCTGCCTTCGCGGCGGCGTGCGCTGCTTTCGGATACGGTAGGATTTTTGCGCGACTTGCCGCCGGATTTGATTGCTGCTTTCCGCGCGACTTTAGAAGAGGTGCAAGAGGCGGCGCTGATCGTTCAGGTGAGCGACATTTCGAATCCTCATCATGCGGAGCAGGACGCTGACGTGCTGAAAGTTCTAACCGACCTGGGCGTGCAGGATCGTCCGCGCCTGCAAGTCTTCAACAAGACCGATCGTTTAACAGCGGAAGAGCTCGCGGCGCTGGTGAAAGCCAACGGCCGCAACGAAAATAAAATTTTCACCTCCGCCGTCACCGGCGTCGGCCTCGAAGATTTGCTCGCGCGCATAGATGCCGCGCTCCCAGTAGATCCTCTGGTCCACGTGGATCTGCGCATCCCGCTCTCCGACGGCCGCAACCTCTCGTTAGTCCACGCCACTGGCCGCGTGCTGCACTCCGAAGTAGCCGACGGCCACATGCATCTGGAAGCCGAGCTGCCGGAGTCGCTGGCCCGCCGCCTGGAAGATTTCACGTTGCCTGCTGCGACGAAAACCTCGTAGTCTCGCTGACATCGCGTCCCGATAATTTCCGACCGGTCGTATTCCAGCGTTTAACTTTGTAATGCAAAGTACTTGACAAAATGAATTGAATCCCGGAGAATGAGTGTGCGGCGGGGACGAAGTCCTTCAATCATGGAGTCATCGAACATGTTCAAACGCATCGCTGCGGTCGGTTTCATTGTGGTTTGTACCTCGATAGCCTGGGCCATTCTTGGCAGCACGATTCTTTACCGCACGAATTACAGCGATGAGCAGCTGAAAAGCCGCGTGTCGTCGGCCTGGGGAACGGCGCAGGAGCAAACGCCGCCCACCGCTGGTTACCAAGTTATTTCGCAAAAGCAGGTCACTTCAATGGAGGAGGGTACGGCCGCCGTTCGCACAGTCGAGCACAAGACCTGGATCACGCTACCGCTGGAACAAACGCGCGCGAATGCGGCGCTGCGGCTGGATTACCGCAAGAAGGGGTTGCTTTGGTACAGCACGTATCAGGTGGATTTTTCCGGCGTCTATCGTTTCAGCAATCCGAGTGATCAGGCGCAACAGGTAACGTTCCGGATGCATTTGCCGGCGAGCCAGGCGGTCTATGACGATTTGAATTTTTCCGTTAACGACGTTTCCGTGGCCACGACCAGCGAGAAAAATGACGCTGTGGCGACGATCCTACTACAGCCGCGCGAGACGGCGGCGCTGCGAGTAGGTTATCGTTCGCATGGCCTCGACAATTGGAGTTACGGCTTTGGGGACGATGTGACGCAGGTGAAGGATTTTCAGCTGCACGTCACCACGAATTTTCCCGGCTTCGATCTGCTGGAAAACACGCTTTCACCGACGGAGGAGGTGCGCCAGGCAAATGGATGGGATCTCGTGTGGAGCTACAAAAACCTGGTTTCCGGCTATCACGTGGGCATTGCGCTGCCACAGAAGCTGCAGCCGGGGCCGCTCGCGGGGCGCATCAGTTATTTCGCGCCGGTTTCATTGTTATTTTTCTTTTTCGTGCTCTTCCTGTTGACTACGGCGCGCGGGATCGAGCTGCATCCGATGAATTATTTTTTTCTGGCTTGCACGTTTTTTTCGTTTCATCTCTTGATGGCTTATCTGGTGGATCGCATCTCGATTCATGTGGCTTTTGCAATTTGCTCAGTCGTCTCGATAGCGCTGCTGGTGAGCTATCTGAGATTGGTGGCGGGAATGCGCGCGGCGTTGCTGGAGGCGGGTTTGGCGCAATTCGTGTATCTGGTGCTGTTCTCGTATGCTTTCTTCTTTGAGGGCTTCACGGGTTTGGCGATCACCATTGGCGCGATTCTGACGCTGTTCGTCGCGATGCAAACGACAGCGCGCATACAGTGGGCGGAAAAGTTTGCGGCGCGCTGACCGAATGATGTGGTGTACGCACCGGGCGCGATTCTAGGCGTTGAAATGTGGGCGGGCGGACGGCACAATGCGTGCGAGGTCCTGCCTATGAAAACGCGTTCACGGCTCTTCGCCGCGATGGTACTGAGTATCTTGCTGGCTGTCGCATTCGGCGCGTCTGCTGCGACGGCGCAGGGTTCCGACGCGGCGGCGAAGATCCTGGCGCTGGAGAACAAGTGGAGCATCGCTTACCAGCAGCGGGATGTCGCGGCCATGAGCTCGCTGTTGGCCGATGACTTCATCATCACCGTAGAAGACGGCAACACCTATAGCAAATCCGGATATATCGCGCATGCGGGAGACACCAGGACGAAGGTGGAAGTATCGGAATTGCTGGACATGAAAGTGCGGTTGCATGGGAACACGGCAGTCGTCACCGGGCAGTATCACGAAGTGGGAACGGAAAAAGGGAAGCGCTACGAGTACCACGACCGGCTCACCGACACCTGGATGCTTATCGACGGCCGTTGGCAAGTGATTGCGTCGCACTACAGCGTGCCGATTAAATGAGCGGGCAAAATATGCGGAATTCGTGGCAGATTTGTGGAGCAAATATGAGTAAGCGATCCGGGACGGGAGTTGGCGCGAGTCTGGCGCGTTTAGTTCTGCTCGAAGTTATTGCGCTTGCCCCCATCGGCATATTTACAGGAGTTGGGAACGGCGCGACGGCCGGCCTGGGTTTTGCCGCTCATGCGCAAGCACAGCCGGCGGTTCCGAGCGTCGCGCAAAAGGAGAAGACTTTGGCGGAACATGCTGCTGGGGCGTTTGACGTGAAGGTGGAGGCGCAGGGAGAGGCGGACAAGGCGGACGGGTCCACGCTGGCGAGGTATTCGCTCGACAAGCAGTATCACGGGGATTTGGAAGCTACGGCGAAGGGAACGATGTTGACGGCTGGGACCGAGGTGAAGGGGTCGGCGGGATATGTGGCGATGGAACGGGTTACGGGGACGTTGAAGGGACGGAGTGGCAGTTTTGTGCTGCAGCATAATGCGACAATGACGCGCGGGGAGCCGCAGCTGTCTATTACGGTGGTGCCGGATTCGGGGTCGGGGCAGCTGGTGGGCATCACGGGGAAGATGAATATCATCATTGCTGCGGGGAAACATTCGTACGAGTTTGATTACACTTTGCCGGCGCCGCAATGAAGTGACGCCGTCCGAGGGCCAGGCACGTCGTACGCAACTCGAAAACACGCGGGAACGGTACCGCGGAAGGGACGGCGCTTATGCGCCGTCTTTTTTTTTCGTGACGGAAGCCACGACCCACGAATATTCCTGAGTTCCCACACAGATTGTGAAGTCACGAGCCGCGAAGATTGGAGCACGTGCGCGGCGGGTGTGGCTAGGGGTTTGCGCGGCGGAGTACGGCGCTGGATTTCTCTGCTGCAGCTACCTGGTGGAAGAAGTCGCGGACTTCGGGAAGTTTTTCCGTGGGGACGACGACGCCTTTGATTTCGTAGGTGCGTTTGTAGTGCAGGACATTGTCTTTCACTTCGACGCCGCTTTTGTAGGTTGCGTAGTCGCATTTGACTTCGACGGGCTGAGGAAGCTCGTCCACGACGTAGCCCGCGGGCAGGGTGATATCAAACACATCGGATTGCAGCGTAGTGCCCTCGAATTCGATGGGATATTTGCGCGCCTTTCCGGCGAGGATGTTGGAACCTTTGTCGCCGACGACGCGGGGACGGAGGATGAGCAAGTCGCCGGCGGTCTTGGCGTAGCCCTCGACGACGAATTGGTACTGGAGGGTGAAGTTCTCGTCGTACTTATCGAGATTGCCGACGGATGCGTGGGTGAGCGTGAAATTGTTGAGGAATGTTCCCAGGAATTTTTCGATGATCTTCTCGCGGTCGGAGGGCGAAGAGCCGACAAACTGCGCGCGGCTGTCACCGGCGGGAGCGCCCCAGCGGAGTTCGTTGACGTCGCCGCCAAGATTGCCGGAGGAACTGAGCGTAAGTGTGGCAACGCGCAGCAGGCGATTGGTGGCGGGCGCCAGTGTGGGAAGCAGGAAGAGTTTGCCGCTATCGGGCGTGATCACGAGGCCATAGTTTTGCTGCAGGTCGGAAGGCAAGTATCCCAAAGACACGAATGGGTCGGTAGGATCGAAAAATAACAGGCGGCCGAGTTTGGGATCGTCAACGGTGGCGTAAAGACTGGCGATGGGAACGTCCTGCGGAAGATGGATGGCCATGATCATATGGTTGCCGCGGAGGGAAGGGAAATCGGGATTGACGATTCCGCGATGGGTATCAATCATGACGTAGTAGGAATCAACGCCGATTTCTTTGAGCATAGCGCTCAGCAGCGTGACTTTGTCCTTGCAGTCTCCGTACTGATGCTTGAAGACATCCGCGGCGGGATGCGGCTGCAATCCGCCGATGCCAACTTCGATGGCCACGTAACGGATTTGCTGCTGGACGTAGGCGGCGAGGACTTGCATTTTCTTGAGCGGGTCGGAAATGCCGGCGGTAAGCTCGGCGACTTTTTGCTGGAGCGCGGGTGAAGGAACGCGGCTGGCAGAAGTGAGGTTGGCGTACCAGACGCCGATATCGTTCCAGGTGCCGGTGGTCTTGGCGCGGAGAGCCGGGTCGCGCGGAAAGTATTTAATGTCCATGCGGCTGGCGACGGTGAGAAACGGGGGCATATCGGGCTCAACTTCGACACCGGGAATGTTTTCGACTTCCCAGACATAGAAATTATTCGTGGAAGATTGCGCCTGCTGTTTTGGAAAGTTGGCCCAGTAGTCGGAGAACTCCCAACCCACGGGCAGCTGTAGAGAAAAGCGAGCGCGGCGCGTGGGGATTTCGCTTTGGAACCGCCAATCATCTTCAAAGACGAAAGGACGATGTTTCTGGACGTATTCGTAGCCGACAATGCTTCCGGGATCAGCGGCGGAGAACTTGATGCCCTTGGCGCGCTCGTCGGTGAATACCTCGAAGCTGGTGAGGCTGAATTCGACGGCGTCCTTTTCCTTCAGTTCCATTTCCTGGCCGTTGGCGGTGATGGTCCAGGCCTTGAAGAAAGTAAGCTTGGTTTGGTTGTCGAACTCTACTGCGGCGTAACCGTACTTATCGCGAGCTTCGGGGCGGAGAAGCTTATAAGCGCGGCGGTGCCTGGTTTCGATATCGCCATTGTCCTTGACGGTGGTCTGTTCTTCGTCGAGGAGCACGACGGCGACGGTGTCCTTGGGATATTCGGGGAGCGTTTGGTGCGCGGCGGCGCGCAGCCAGTCCGGGGCGGTATCGGCGAAGACGCGGGGCGAGAACCAGCTGAGCGCCGCGGCGAGCGTGACAGCGGCGAGCGCCAGGAGTGCGGCGGCCGTGACGGATCTAGTTATTTTTGGCAGATTCAGCATTTTGCAGAACGATTTGCGCATCGTCATTGGTTTTCACCGCGTTGAAGAAATTTCGCAGCGTTGGATAGTTGCTAACGGGAAAGACCAAGCCATCGAGGACGAGCAAGCGTTTCACCTCGACTACGCTGCCCTGTTGGGCCGCGGAAATTTCATAAGACACCACGCCCGGCTTGACCTGCTTGGTCGGGGGAACGGATTCGATTTTGAACTCGGCCGGAACGTGGAGTTTTACATCGTCAATTTCCTCGGAGGGGCAATTGAAATAAACGGGGTAAAGGCGCTTTTCCGGCTGAAACGCGGCGGCCTGTTGGACTTTAAACGGCGAAGCGGGGACAAGCATGCGGCGTCCGGCGGCGGTTCCGAAATTGGGGATTTTGGCGATGCCTTCGACAAGCAACGGGAGTTCCTTGTTATCCCAATTGGTGAGCGTGGCTACTTCGAACGAGGACCCGGCAGGCAACCACTTCTGGATTTCCTCGCCCAGGGATTTCCGGAGTCCCGCTTCGTCCGCCTCGCGGTGCAGTTCACGGCGGTAAGCGGCCAATTGGCCCGTAAATTCCACATGGAGCTTTCCGGTTGCTTCCCCGTCGGAGTCAATTTCCAGTTCGGCAGTGCGAACGGTAGTGGCTTGAGTGGGTGGCGAAGGGGGAACGGTGACAAGTTCGCCCCCGGCTTTGGAGCAACGGATGCCGCGAGTGTTGCTTTCGTACCAGGGGAGGATTCCGAAGGGGTAAGTGCTGGCGGCGGGATCGAGATAATAATCCTGGGTGCCGGCATGGACCCAAACGACGTCATCGGCGAGCTGCGAAGTGTCCTGCATTTCCGGAAAAAAGAAATTAACGTGTCGCGGGGCGACGAACACCTCGGCAGCCGAAAAGCCCGCGGTGCGCGCCAAGCCCACAAACGTATAATTCAGCTCGCGAACATTCGCGTAGTTGTGTTTCAAGACGTCTTCGACGTTGTTGTTGGGCTTGAGCTGCTCCTGCTTCTGTTCCTTCTCCGATTTCGCATCTTCCATCGAGAGGTTGCGGATTTTCTGCACGCGCGCGTAGATTTTTCGGACTTTTACGTCCGGGGAATCATCGGCGCTCACAGTGTGGGACAAGTCAGCTTCCAGCGCGCTTTTTTTGTTAACGAAACGATCCACTTCGTCTGACCACGTTTTGCCCTTGCGATTCCAGAAAGCCGCCTGCGTCTCCTTCTGCGGATCTGACGGATTCACATAATAAAAGTCCACGTGTACCTGCAGCACGCGATCCGGCGGCATATATTCTTCCTGTTGCAGGCCGGCGATATCGTGGATGTCCATCGTGTAGGTGCCGTTTGGCTGCCTGGCCGGAGCGGTGCCGGCCGGCAAGCCGTACGGGCGATACATGAGCGGCGCTGCGTAGGTGCTGCTGTCTGGCCGGATGATGAAGTGCGCGTCGCGAGTGTACAGGTGGCTGGTGATCGTCCAACTTTCGTTGACGTAGTAGTGGGGGTCGCCCTGTTCGCGGTACTTGTATTCGATGATGCTGCCCGGGTGAACGTCGGGCAAGGTGAAAGTTTTCGCGAGGTATTTCACGCCGCTAGCTTTCACAATGGTTTTCTCGAAGGCTTTGCCCTCGAAATTCACGATGCTGCCATCGGGGTGAATGGTGCGGCCGCGGATATCCAGGATGTTTACCTGCTTCTTGTTGAAGGGCAATTCAACGTCGGCTTCGTTGGCGCCTTCTTGCGTGAAGATTTTGATGCGGATGTACTCGTGGACGGAGGATTCCTTGGAGTCCATGTCGCTGGAGCGGTAGAGGATCATGGCGTGCGCGCCGGGGCTGGCGGGATTGTCTTTCAGGGCCAGGTCCGCGGGAGTGATGGGCAGCCAATCGTCGCCGGCGGAGGAAGTGCGCGGAGCAATGGCTGCGACGCTCAAGAATAGGAACGCAAAGGCACTGACGCAAACGAATCGCTGGGTTCGATTCATGGTGATACACGCTCCCAAGTTGTATAGAGAGAACGGGGAGGCCGGGCTGCGGTGATGCGCTGAGCCGCGGGCCTGGGAACCCAGTTCTCAAGCGGTGACGTGAGCGCCACGGTACCCCGAGATTACGATGCTGTCAACAGGACTGCGAGAATGGGGTTCGTCTGGTGCTAGCCGACACTCTCCGGACGACTGTTTGCGTCGCCGGAACTGGGCACGCGACGAGCGTACGTTGCGTCGAAGCTTCGGTAGTGGGTCAGTTGTAGGTCGGCAGAACTAAGGGCGTGAGTTGATCGGACTTGTAGGATTTGGGAGGAAGCAGGAACTGGAGCCCGAAGTAGCCGACAAAGCGGGATTGCATGGGGCCGGTGGGTTCCAGGCTGCGCCCGGCCATGAAGAGAAGCACCATAGGAGAGTGGAGTTTGTAACGCCCTCCTACCTCAATCGTGGGTTGGCTTTCGAAGGGGTGGAAATCTCCTAGAGAATAGAGTTCGAGGTCCAATTCCAATTTTTTTGTGAAATCGTGCCCCACGACGAGACCCATAATCCATCCATCCGGGCCTTTGAACCCGAAGTTGTACCCCAGTTCGTAGTTCACATCTACCGGCCCGATTTTTTTTGAGAATTCGAAAGGCAGAAGAAACGACTGGCTCTGGGGAGTGATGCCGCGCCTGACAGCGTTATTCGGATTGTTGACGAAGAACTGCGGAAAAGTGGAAACGGACAGCCCGTTTTCACCGCCGTCGTAGAACCGCCATTTGACGCCGGGATTGGACTGGCCAAGCCCGAACTTCACAGACATGCCGGGATTTTGCACGCGGAGCCAGGCGTTTTCGTATGTCAGCTGAACGCGATCGCCGATACCGAAATTGATGTCCACGTCGGGCGTGTGCGAAACAGATTGGTTAGAGAACAAGAAAGGCATGTAGGCGACGTTAATTTCCCACTGGAAGGGCCCGGGTGTGCCCGGATCGTTCGTATAGAAGGGCGGCCCTCCTTGCGCCCGCGTGCTGCTCGCGAAAAATAGAGGCGCTAACAGTAGTGCGAGACACAGTTTTTCGTGGACGCCCATGAGTTCTTCACCAACTTAATCGATGCGCGCAGAAGTCCGCTCGGGGAAATTGTAAAGAATTTGACTAGTTTGGCTGGCGTTCATTTTCGAGTGGTATTCTGGAACGGCCATACACGAGGAACGCTCGGAAATGTCGAGCCGAAGAATCGTGACACTTCTTGCGGTACTGGCACTGCTCGCCGCAGCCCTGTATGGGGTGCGATTGCTCCGGCACGGGCTCAGCACAGCGGATGAGCCGACCTACCTGGAGACGGTAGCCGCTCGCACCACAAGGCATCTCGCGATTCCGCACCAAGCGCGTGCCGAGAAAAATCCGCTCACTCCCACCCCGGACGTCCTTAAAGAAGCTAGCGACGACTACCAGGCGAAGTGCGCGGTGTGCCACGGCGTCGATGGATCCGGCATGACGGCGGTTGGCCAGAATTTGTATCCCAAAGTTCCGGACCTGCGCGCGCCGCTGACTCAGGACCTGACCGACGGAGAAATCCGCTACATCATTCGGAACGGGGTCCGGCTGACCGGAATGCCGGGCTGGGCGCATCCGCACGATGAACAATCCGACGACAGCTGGAAGCTAGTGCTGTTTATCCGTAGCTTGCGCGGACTAACGCCGCCGGAGCGCGTGCAGCAGGCGCAAACGGCGGGCGCGGCGCACTACGTTGGATCGAAGGCATGCAGCACATGCCACGCGGAGATTTACGAGCGTTGGCGCAAGACGCCGATGGCAAATGTGGTGCGCGATCCGCGAGAGCATCCGGATGCGATTATCCCCAACCTCGCCACGAACAATGTGTCGAAATTTTCCCTCGATCAGGTCGCGCTCGTTTACGGGAGCGTCTGGAAGCAGCGGTACTTCACCAAAGTTGGCGACGACTATTTTCCGCTGCCGGTGCAATGGGAAATCGCGGCGCACAAATGGAGTAAGTATTTGCCCGGCCCGGGGACCGACTGGTGGACGGCATATTACCCGGCGGATTACATGCAGCGTCCGACGGGGCCGCTGTGCGACGGATGCCACTCGGTGGACTACAACATTCACACGAAACAAGTGGCGGAATGGAACGTGGGCTGCGAGGCCTGCCACGGTCCGGGCAGCGAGCATGCGACGTCGCCGACGCGCGGGAATATTTTCAGCGCGGCGCGGATGGACTACGTCGCGGCGTCGGACACCTGTATCCGTTGCCACTCGCAGGGACGGCCTCCCGGGAATCCGATCGAGGGGAAATACTACGACTGGGCCGTCGGCTATCATCCGGGCGCGAAGCTTCAAGATTTCTGGAAGCTCGAGGATCACACGCTGGGACAAACGAATTTTTACTATTTCGCCGACGGCACGGCCCACAAGAACCGGATGCAGGGCAACGATTTCGTGCAGAGCGTGATGTACCGGCGCGGTGTCACTTGTTTCAGCTGCCACGACGTGCACGGCACCGGGATCTATGCACAACTTCGTAAATCTGCCGACAAGCTTTGCCTGGACTGCCACGGGCCGAACTCGTTGAACGGACCGCGCACGGCGACGCTGGAAGAACACACGCACCACTCGACGCATTCAGCGGGTAGCAGCTGCATCGAGTGCCACATGCCGAAAATTGAGACGGAGATTGGCGACGTAAAAGTGCGATCGCACACCTTCGCGTTCATCACGCCTGCGATGACCGACAAGTACGGCATTCCGAATCCGTGCACCACCTGCCACAAGGACAAGACGACGGCGTGGGCGACGGGCGCGATGCGCAGTTGGCAGGAGCGGTCGCCATGGCGGCTTCAGTGACGGGCTAGCCGATGCCGCCATCTCACAACTCCCCATTCAACGCGGCGATCTCAATGGGTCGACGCAACACCAAGCTAGAACCCGCCTGGCATTGAAAACAAATGCGTAAATCGCTTTGAACTGGCACGACTAATCAGGCGATGAGACCCAGCCGTCAGAGAACCTTTCCTGAGACGGTATCCCGAGGCGTGATCAGGCCCACGTGATCGATCCCCGCTCCGCGCATCATATCAATCGCGCGCGCCACCTGTGCGAACGCGACGTCTTCGTCGCCTTTCAAGAAGGCTACCTTATCAGCGCGATCCTTGAAAATATCAGAAAGGCGTGAGCTAAGGGCGTCCCAGTCGCATTGTTCCTCGTTAATCATGAGCTTTCCGCCTTGCTTCACCTGAACCACAATGATGCGAGGATCGACTGGCTCGGCTTTGGATTGTGGCGTAGGAACGAGGACGGGCAATCCAGTGGGTACGATCGGCGTGATCACCATGAATATGATGATCAGCACCAACAGTACGTCAATCAACGGAACAATGTTGGGATCCGAAACCGGCCCGCGCTTGCCCCCACCAACTGCAATTCCCATGATCAGGACTCCTTTTCGTATGCGCCGCTATGTCAATCCAAGTTCCACGGCGCTGGCGACAGGGGTGCATCTTTGTTCGCCTGTTTTTTTGACACCGCTGCTCATGGGTTTGTGCCTCAGAGATGAATGATCGAAAGAAAAAGGCAGAGCCTCTGGCAAGTCTCAGGTGACGCGGCTTATCAGGACTTAGACGTAGTTGCGTGAAGTTCAATTCAGATTCATCGTTAACGGGTTTCAATGAGCCTAGCGAGCGGCTGCGGCTCTTCGCCTGCGGCTGATTGGGTGTACAGATTCTGACCACTCTCCAAGTACAGGTACTGATCGTCTTTTTTCATTCCCACAAACGAGAGTCGTGCACTATTCGAAGCCTTATGAATTGAGACGGTCTCACCAGTGTCCACGCTCAGGCGGACGACCTCCACCAAATACGTGTGGTTGTCATCGTTCCAAAGCAGGAGTTCGGCTACCAGATCGCCATTTTCCGCGATATCCATTTGATGAGTTTGAACCAGGTGATAGCCATCTTCCGCTGAGATTTTTTCAATAGATTCGCTGAAGCTACGATATGCAAGGACGATTCCGTCGCGATCGCACATAATGACCTCGGCATCCGTCGGAGCGTAAAAGTAGATTCGGTCCTTGGTTACCTTTAGCAGGGGCTGGCCGTTCTGGCTGCTCGAATTGAGCGAGTCCTCGCGATCCTTCAATAGGCTGGCCGGAGCCATCGCTTTCAGCGCGCGGCCATCGCGATTGTACTCGATCAATAGAGGGTAGTTATGGGCATAAGGTCCGGGCGGCAGATCACGTGCGCCGAGCACAAAGACAGCGTCATCGTCTTTGCTGTAGGCTATCACCTCAACATATTGCGGCGCCGGGTCCCATGATTTCACCAACTGGCCTGCAGAATCGTAAGTGAGAATTAACTCCCGAGCATTGCGATTCCCGTACTCCAATATGGCGTGTATCAAAGTAGAACCGTCCGGTCCAGCGGTGATGCTATCGGCGTATACCTCTTGAAGGCCCGGAAAGTCCTTGAAGATGTCAATGTCCGCACCGCGTTGATGCGAGTCCACATAGGCACGAACGACGGAGCCCGGAGAATAACCACTGAAAAACAAGACCTGATTTGTGGAGTCCCATTTCGGCCACCCTGTGGGATTCAGAGATTGCGCGAGGGCGGGAGGGCTGTGTAGCGTGATCGCTGCTGCCACGAGAAGGACGGCAACAAATTGGCTCGCTCGCAACATTTGGATATCCCGATGTGCACCATGCCTAATAAGGTAGCCAATGGTAGACCTAACTAGTAGGGTACGGCAATCGAAACACACTATCTCTTGCCATTTGAGGCTCAACTTCTGATTGGACGGAGTATCGGCGCCCCCGTATCAGGTTTAGAATTCGGTCGAGACGGCGGGTGGGCCACCCTTCCCCTCCACCGAAACGAACGCATTAGTTTTTACGGGTGCCGGACCCTTCCGTTTTTGAAGGGTCCGGGTTTAGACGCAGCGTCGCTCCTGAACTTGTGCGGCAGCCGCTTTTCTATGTCAGGACACGGCACGACCGGCATTCCACCAACGCACCAGCGCCGTTTTACCCTGAGAACCTGCCGGCGGCAGGATCGAAGGGACCTGACATGATCCGGCCCCGCGAGACCCACCCCACAGTTTGCACTTGAATTACCATAACGACTGTGTTATCATCAGTCGTGCGCTAATTTCATCACCACAAGGGTGCTACATGGTCCACGCTGCTCGCGCTTCAACAGCCAGCGCCCGAGGCCCACTCTCCGCTCGCGATTTTCTAATCGGTTCCGCCGCGATTAAAAATGCCCGCAACTCCCCTGAAAACAATGCGTTGCATTTTTCTAATCGGCTCAAAACAGCGAATTGCAGCGCGCGTTTTTCACGCGTTTTGCACCCCGAGAATCACGAATCACCGGTCGCGGGACACGGGTCGCGGTTCACCCCGCATCAATCGCTATTCACCAATCACGCATTTCTATTCGATACAAATAACGCTAACAAAATCATCATTCTGGTCAGGGCTCTGATGAAAACAAAGGAGAAGCAATTTTCTATTCGATACAAATTTGCCTCCCGCCACATCGCTGATCTTGCCCTGGTTCCAGGACGAAAAAACGTCCCTCACTTCCACCGCGTCAGGAATGCGGCTTGCTTGGCTGTGCTGGTGGTGCTAAGTTGCCCGGCGGCGAGCGGGCCAAATTGGTTCGCATGGTTGGGAATGGGGGCTTGATGGCGACGAAACAGTGGAGCTCGACGGCACCGCCGGGGGAATTTAAGCCTTACGTGGGGCCGGAGGAGACCGTCGCGGAATTCAGCCTGCGCGCGGTGATCCTCGGATCGCTGTTTGGCGTGCTGTTCGGCGCGGTTTCGGTTTATGTGGGCTTGCGCGCCGGGTTAACGGTGTCGGCCTCGATACCGATTGCGGTCCTTTCGATCAGCATTCTGCGCGCGTTCGGGCGTTCCACCATTTTAGAAAACAATATTGTCCAGACCACTGGCTCTGCGGGCGAATCCGCCGCGGCCGGCGTGATTTTTTCCATGCCGGCGCTGATCTTCCTGGGATTTTCGCTGAACGCCGAATATTGGCGGATATTTTTTCTAGCGCTGATGGGCGGATGGCTCGGCGTGCTGTTCATGATCCCGCTGCGACGGCAGCTGATTGTGAAAGAGCACGGGAATCTGACATTTCCCGAGGGCACGGCTTGCGCGGACGTCCTTGTGGCGGGGGAGCGCGGCGGATCGTTTGCGGGGCGGGTGTTCTGGGGATTGGGGCTGGGCGGCGTTTACACATTTGCGATGAACACGCTGCACATGTGGCCGTCGCAGCCGGAGTATCAGCCGAAATGGCTGCCGGGGGCGTCGTTTCGCGCGAACATCACTTCGGAATATCTGGGAGTGGGTTACATCATCGGGCCGCGCGTTTCGGGGACGTTGTTTGCGGGCGGCGTGATTTCCTGGCTGGTGATTATGCCGGCGATCAAATTTTTCGGATCGCTTTCGGGGAACGTCGCGCTGTATCCCTCGACGATTCCGATTGGGCAGATGACCTCCGATCAACTTTATAGCAGCTACATTCGTTCGATTGGCGCGGGGGCGGTGGCGGCTTCGGGGTTGATCACGCTGATCAAGACTTTGCCGACGATTTTCTCGGCGCTTTCGGCTGGTATTAAGAATATTCGCGCGAAACAAGCGGCGGCGTCGGCGGCGGCCGTGGACCGCACGGAACGCGACATGTCTATGCGCGTGGTGCTGATCGGGTCCGCGGTGATTGTGGCGATGATGTGGGCGCTGCTGAAGTTCAAGCCGATTCCGGGAGCGATGACCAGCGGGTTTTCGGATTTGCTGGCGGCGCTGTTTGTCGTGGTGTTTGGATTTTTGTTTGTGACCGTGGCGTCGCGCATCAGCGGATTGATCGGGAATTCATCGAATCCGATCAGCGGGATGACGATTGCCACTTTGATGGCCACGTGCGCGGTGTTTCTGGTGATTCATTGGACGTCAACTCCTTACCAGGTGCTGGCGCTGACGATTGGCGGAGTGGTGTGCATCGCTTCGGCGATCGCGGGCGCTACTTCGCAGGATCTGAAAACGGGTTATCTGGTGGGCGCGACGCCTTACTGGCAGCAGGTCGCTCTGGTGATCGGCGTCATGGTTTCGTCGTTTGCGATTGGCGGAACGCTGATCCTGATGAACATTGGGCTGGCGCAATACAAGCCGGTGCAGATTGCTTTGGACATTGACCATCTGCAGCCGGGCGTGGACGTGCAGGAGCGCGGCTACACCTACAACGGGAAAACTTACACGCTCGTGAATGCGCTGGGCTCGCACGAAGTCCCGGACGGAAAATATTTGTACGACGCCGGGACGCGCCAGATTGAAGTGCAATGGGTCCAAGGAATCGGCAGCGATCAGGCCGCGGCTCCACAGGCCAGGCTGATGGCGACGGTGATTAGCGGCATCTTGAATCAGCGGCTGCCGTGGCGGCTGGTTTTTCTGGGCGTGTTTTTAGTGATCGCGGTGGAGCTGCTGGGCGTGCGGTCGCTGCCGTTCGCAGTCGGCTCGTATTTATCCATTGCCACAACGATGGCGATGTTTGCCGGCGGCCTGGTGCGCTGGCTCGCGGAGCAGGGCTTGGAGAAAAAGAGCGACGCGGAGAGCGAAGTAAGCCCCGGCTCACTTTACGCGAGCGGATTGATCGCGGCGGGCGGAGTCTTCGGCTTGCTGGCGATCGTGCTAAACCTGCTCCAGGATCCGGAGCTGAGCAAGCACGTGCCGCATTGGCTGGGTGCTGTGCTGCATCTGCCATGGCCGGCGAAAATGTTCGCGCTAGGCGAGAAATTTCCAGCGATCAGCGGCGCGCCAGGAGTAGGCGTCTTGCTGTTCGTGCTGCTGGCGATCTCGCTATTTATTTCAGCGCGAAAAAAATTGGAAAATTCGTAGCAGCGGAGTTAGCGGCGCGAAGAAGCGCCTCGAGGTTCGATCCGAATCCGGTCAAGCGTATGCGGCGCAGGTTGTGGTCTGCGCCACAACCTGCGCCGCGTGTGTATCAGTCCTTCGATTTATCTCCGCACAACATTACGCTAGCGCTTCGGAACGTTAGCGCTTCGGAGGTTTTTCCTCGTGAGCAGGAGCAGGTGCAGCCTCGTGTTGCGCCGGCGGTTTTGCTTCCTGCGTTGCTGCTGGCTTCGGTGCTGATTCAGGCTTGGCCTCCGCCTTGGGTTGTGATGCAGGCTTAGGCTCTGATGCAGGCCTCGCCGCTGGCTTCGGCTGTGACGCAGGCTTGGGCTGCGATGCAGGTCTAGCCTCCGGCTTTGGCTCAGCCTTGTTTTCATGCGTGGCCGCAGGCTTCGGTTCCGCTTTGGCTTTCGACTCGGCTTTCGGTTCATGCGTTGCTACTGGCTTCGATTCTGTCTTTGCCTTCGCCTCGGTTTTTGGCTCGTGCGTCGTGGCAGGCTTTGATTCTGTTCTAGGTTTGGCTTCTGTCTTCGGCGTAGCCTCGGACTTCGGCTCACGCGTGGTCGAAGGCTTTGATTCCGTCTTTGGCTCCGTCTCGGTCTTCGGTTCACGCGTCGCCGCGGGCTTCGATTCAGTTCTCGGCTTGGCTTCGGTCTTCGGCTCACGCGTTGTCGCGGACTTTGTTTCGGTCTTCGGAGTGGTTTCGGCTTTCGGTTCTCGCGTCGCCGCAGGCTTCGGTTCGGTGCGAGGTTTGGTTTCGGTCTTGGGCTCGCGCGTGGTTGCGGGCTTTGATTCCGTGCGAGGTGCGGTTTCGGTTTTCGGCTCGGTCCGGGCTTTGGTCTCGGTGCGTGGCGAGCTTTCAGTGCGCGGCTTCGCTTCGGATCTGGGTTCCGTGCGCGAGTTGCCGATGCGATCGGAGGCAGACGCTTTGGTCTGGACAACGCCAGCGCCGTGGAATTCGCCGGGCCTCGCTGTTGCCACAACCGCTGGACGTCCGTGATTGACGGAAGCGAATTGGCTGCGATCAGATCGTGCTGCGGAGACATGCTGCTCTTGCACTGCGGTCGGCGCGGAGTGCTGTTCGTGCGCGAATCTTTCTTGCGCGGCAGTGGGACGCGCGCTGATGCCGCCCCGGCCGCCGTTATAGCTGACGTGTGAGTTGTGCACGACTACGTTCGTCTGATAGACGTTGTGGATTTCGCGGACGTTTACATTGTTCACGCGCGTGTTGTAGTAAAAGTGGCCGTCAGTCCAGCGGCCGCCGTAATAGCCGGTGCCGACATAACCGAAACCATAGTTGATGCCGCCGTAGAAACCGACTTCCGGTCCCCAGTAGCCCGCGTTCCAGAGATAGGCTCCGTTAGACCAGCCCCAATAACCGGGCGTCCAGAGAAAACCGACCTGTGGCGGTTCAACCCACGTGCCGGGAACCCAGAAATATCCTCCGTCATCGCTGTAGCTCCAGTAGCCGGGCGTCCAGATGTAGCCGTCGCCCGGGCAAACCGGCTGCGTGTAAACGGGCAGCACCGGAGGCGCGACGGTCACGGAGAGAACGACCTGCGCTGACGCCGTGGGAGTCACGGCAGGAATCACGAATAGGAGTGCAGCTAGTGCGAAGCAAGTGGAAAGTCCGAGCGATTGGAGCGCGCGGCGAATATGGAACGTGTGCATCGGCGTCACCTCATTAGGAAATCGTTAAAAGAATTTGCAACGCTGCAAATGGTACGCGGGAGGATGAAATGTGGCGATACGGCAAAGTCTTTAGGGCCGTAGGGAACTTACCTTATGGGCGCAAGTGCCGCTGATGGAATATTTTGCTCGTGTGGTCGACGAAAATGCACGGCGGTTGATGACGTCAGCTTGATAAGCGAGTGACGCTTTAACTTCCAAGCGATTGAAGAGGCGGGAGTAATTATTTCAAGCGCCGAACGGTGATGGAAATGCGGTTCTTGCTGCGGGATGTCTCTTTGGTAATGCGAGGTAACGAAGATGGATTATAGATTCGACATATTCAAGAGACGCTCTAATGGAAACACGCTGTGGATCACGACGGTGGAAGGGCTGACAGAAGCGAAGCGACGGATGGCGCGTTTCGCGCAGCTTTCCCCTGGAGAATATTTCGTGTACCTGCAGGGAGAAGGAATTGTGGCGGAGTTGGGCGTCGAGCAGCAGCAGTGGATGGGAGTGACGTAGTCAGCGGCGCAGCCGTAACGCTGACACCAAAGAACGGGGTTCCTGCCCTACGAGGCGGTTACCGGTGGATTCGTCGCCGCTTTGACTCCGGCGCTGGCGGCGTTTAGACTTGGTACTGTGAGATCTATATCGCGCGGTGGCGGCGGGTACATGTTCGATATCGGGAGTTACTTCCCGCCGGCGATCAAGACGATTTGCATTGCCTGCGTCAGCGTGTTTCTGGCGCAGGAGCTGTCGCAACTGCTGTTCGGAATGGCCGGCTGGAATTTCTGGCTGGCCTGGTTTGGGTTGGTCCCGCAGGCAGTAACCCACGGTTTCGTCTGGCAACTCTTCACTTATATTTTCCTGCATGGTGGCATCTGGCACATTTTATTCAACCTGCTATACCTGTGCATGTTTGGCGCGGATTTGGAACGGGCGTGGGGCAGCCGCAAATTCTACACGTACTTTTTTATTTGCGGAGTGGGCGCTGGTGTTATCAACGTAATCGTGAAGACGATTATAGATCCGCACGGATTCGGCAGCGCGCGGGTTCCGACGATTGGAGCTTCGGGGGCGATTTACGGCGTGTTGCTGGCGGTGGCGGTGATTATGCCGCACCGGCAGGTGTGGGTTTTTCCGCTGCCGGTGACGGTTTCGATGCGCGTGTTTGTGATTGTGATGGGCGCGATTGAATTTTTCGGGACGATCGGGGCGGGCGGCGACAATGTTAGCCATGTGTGCCATTTGGGCGGGATGTTAGTGGGATATATTTATTTGCGGCGCGGGTCATATGGGTACAGCTTGCGGAACTATTTTTCGGATTGGAAGCGGCGGAGATTGAAGAGAAAGTTCGAGGTTTATGTGCGGGATCATCAGGATAAGCCGCCTTCTAATCCGGATAATTGGGTGAATTAGGGTTTCTGCATACGGAGCGCATCCGTTCGGGTGCGGGAAAGCGTTGAGATGTTTCATTCGGCGTCGGAGTGCGTTTGCGGAATTCAAAAGATTTAACACAGAGGTCACAGAGGAAAGGCGGAGGGCACAGAGAAAGACGAACGCTGTTTGGCGGTCAGGTTGACGTCTTGGCAAGCTGGGGCGCAGCGAGCAGCGCCCCTACCGAGTCGGATCCGAAGCGGCAATTTGGAATCCGCGGCAACGGCGAGAGGGCATCCTTGAGTGGCTGTGCCACGATGACGGGCGGCGCGTGACGAAGGCGCACAGGCAAGATTGCCTATGCTACCCGAACCGGAGGTTAGCCGCCGATGCGGAGGAGGCGCATCAAGTTGGTGGAACCCGTTGTGCCGATGGGAGTCCCGGCTACTACGCCGATAATGTCGCCGCGCTTAACCAATTTTTCTTCGAGGAGGCGTTTTTCGGCGGTGGCGGCGAGTTTGTCGATGTCATGAACGGCGCCCATGCTGCGCGGCAGGACTCCCCAAAAGAGAGCTAGGCGGCGGCGCGTCTCCTGGACTGGGGAAAAGGCGACGATGGGAGCGCGGGGGCGATATTTGGAGACGAGGCCCGCGGATGAACCTTTTTCGGTGAATACGGCGACAACCTTCAAGTGCAATTCTTCGGCGGCGTGGCAGATGGCTTCGGCGATGACTTCATTAATTTGCAGATTGCCGGAGCGCGCGGGCCGCGGCAATTGCGTGACGCTGGCTTCGGCTTCGCGGATGATGCGGTCCATCATCATAACGGATTCCAGCGGATAGAGGCCGGCGGCGGTTTCGCCGGAAAGCATGAGGGCGTCGCTGCCGTCGAAGATGGCGTTGGCGACGTCGGAAGCTTCGGCGCGCGTGGGGCGCGGATTTTTCTGCATGGAATCGAGCATCTGGGTGGCGGTGATCACCGGGATCAACGCGTTGCGCGCTTTCAGAATGATTTGCTTTTGCACCACGGGGACTTTTTCCGGGCTCATTTCGACGCCCAGATCGCCGCGCGCGACCATCACGCCATCGGCAATGTCGAGAATTTCGTCGAGATTGTCTATGGCTTCGGGCTTTTCGAGCTTGGCGATCACCGGCGTATCTTTACCGGCGCGAGCGATGGCGTGTTTCGCGGCGCGCACGTCCGCGGCGGTGCGCACGAAGCTGAGGGCGAGATAATCGGCGCCGATGATCAAGGCCGACTGCAGATCTTTGCGGTCTTTCGCGGTCATCGAAGGGATATCGAGTTTGATGCCGGGAAGATTGATGCCTTTGTGTTCGCCGAGCTCTCCGGGATTTTCGACTTGAGTGACTACGTCCTGGCCGTGAGTGGAAATAACGCGCAGAGCGATGTCGCCGTCGCTGAGGAGAATGCGATCGCCTTTGTGCACGGATGCGGGCAGGGCGCGGAAGGTGGTGCTGACGCCGTCTTCGGTGCCAGGAATGTTGCGCGTGGTGATGACGAAGCGCTGGCCGAAGCGCAGGCGAATGGGTTTGCCATTGACGAGTTTGCCGGTGCGGATTTTTGGCCCCTGCAAATCAGCGAGGACGCCGATGGGTTTTTCATAGTGCGCGGAAGCGCGGCGCAGGGCCGCAACCATGCGCACGCGGTCTTCGTGCGTGCCGTGGGAAAAATTCAAGCGGGCGACGTCCATGCCGGCGTGCACCAGCTTGTCTATCATGTTGTACGAGGAGGTTACCGGGCCCAGAGTACAGACTATTTTTGCTCTACGAGGATTTATCACGATTATTTATTCACCGAGAAATCATTCACGATTGCGAAGAGAAATTCAATACCTTTGTGGAAAGAATCGAGCGAGATGCGTTCGTTGTCGCCGTGGAAACGGGAAAAATCGTCCTCGCTGAGCGCAAAGGGAAGCAGGCCGTAGGCTTGCACGTTGCGCAAGCGCAGCGAGGTAGAGTCCGTGTAGCCCGGAGACATGAATGGAACGACCGGGATGCCGGGATAGGTTTTGGCGGTGACGCTGGAGATGGTGTTGTAGAAATCGGAAGTGAGCGAAGACGACGGGGCGGTTTCGGACAAGGGCAGCTCGGGCTCGAATCGTATGGCTGGATCGTTCACGAGTTGCTGGAATTTGGCAAGCAGCGGAGCGAGCTGGTTTCCCGGGAGCAGGCGGATGTTGATGATGCCGCGCGCTTCAGAGGGGATCACATTGGCGCGAATTCCAGCTTGCAGGACGGTGGGCGAAGCAGTATCGCGGAGCATGGCGTTCCACAGCGGGCTATCATTTGAAACCATTCTGGCGGCGTGTTCGCCGCGGTCGGCGGTGTCGAGCGAGCGGACCCATTTGCCGGTTTCTTCGTCCTGCAGCGGAGCGATGGCCTGAAAATATGCGCGAGTTACGGAATTAAATTGCGCGGGGGCTTCGTAATTTCCGATTTTTTCGATAGCCGCGGCAAGATGGGTGACGGGATTATCCTTGCGGGGCAAGGAGGCATGGCCGGAATTACCTTTGGCGATGACGTCCACGTTTGCGGGCACTTTTTGACTGACTTCCACGGCGGCATACTGCGGCTTGCCGTCCTTGTTGAAAATCTGGCCGCCTTCGTTGATGGCGAAGCCGCACGCGATTTTGTCCCAATGTTTATCAACGGCGAATAACACGCCGTTCGTTCCGTAAGATTCCTCATCGCCTTCGGCGATGAAGATGACGTCGCGATTGAGGCGCGCGCCCGAGCGTTTGAGTTGGACGAAGATGGCGAGATTGGCGGCGAGCATACCTTTGTCGTCAATGGCGCCGCGGCCGTAGAGGTAGCCGTCTTTTATGACCGCGCCGAAGGGATCTACCGTCCATTTGGATTTGTCCACGCCGACGACATCGAGGTGAGCCATCAGCAGCAGAGCGCGCGAAGGATCGGGCACGGCGCTGGCCGAGAGGCGCGCGACGATGAAGCCGCGACCGGGCGTGCTTTCGAAAATTTCAGAAGGAATGCCTTCCTTGGTGAGAATGGCGGCGATATATTTTGCGGCTACGAGCTCGTTGCCTGGAGGGTTGGTAGTGTCAATGCGCAGCAGTCCCTGGAGCCAGCCGAGCGCATCTTGTTGAATCTGTGAGAGCGACGGCGTGCCAGTGGACGGATATTGCGGCGACGTGGGAACGGCCTGCGCTTGGGTTGCTGCAGCAGTAAACAGGAGTGCTATAAGGACAAGGATCGGTAGTGGAATGCGCGCGCGCGCCATCCTAGATTTCCCCCCAGAAAGTGAAATTCAAACGCAGAGCAGAAGACCAATTCATACTATCATGCTGGCGGATGCGGTCTGGGAAGCGAGGCGCGGGACGTTTTCTGAACTGCAATCATAGCGGAACGGGCCGCGAGGGCGGACCATCTTTCCGTCGCAGGGATGCATCCAAATCACCAAACCAAGGACCGCGGGCGCAGGTGCGCGCGGAGCGGGGCGCGAGGCTGGGCGCGAGGCTGGAGACCGAGCTGGGCACGTTGCGAAACGAGGGGAGCACGAAATTGAAGACATGGATTCGAGTGGTGCTGCTGGGCATTTTGATTGTGGCGCTGGGCGTGCCGCCGGGAACGGTGACTTCCTACGCGAGGCAGCAGGAAGGGCCGGTGACTCCCGCGCCAGGACAACAGCCGGGCGCGGCGCCGAAGCAGCCGACGGGGCAACAGCAGCCGGCGCAAGCGGGAAAAGTGCAGGCGCAAGCGCCGCAGGTGACCATCGCGGTGCAATCGAACGTGGTGAATATTGACGCGGTGGTGACGGATTTCGAAGGGAACATCATCACCGGCTTGCAGAAGCAGAATTTCCGCGTGCTGGATGATAACCAGCCGCAGCAGATCAGCAACTTTGGAGCGAGCGAGGCGCCGATCACGATTGTGGTGCTGATGGAATTCAGCCGGCGGATGGGGAGTTACTTTGGTTATCGCGGAAAAATGTGGGCTTATAACTTTCTGGATCATTTGAACCAGAAGGACTGGGTGGCGTTCAAGACTTTCGATTTGAAGACCAACATGGTTTCGGATTTCACGCAGGATAAGAAGGCGGTGGCGCAGCAGGTGGCGTCGCTGTATTTTCCCGATTTCAGCGAAGCGAATTTATTTGATGCGACCTTGGAAACGTTGGACCAGTTGCGCGATGTGAAGGGGAAGCGGTCGATCTTAATTATCGCTTCGGGATATGACACCTTCAGCAAACACACTTTGGACCAGACTTTTAAGCCGCTGAAAGAAACCGACGTAACGATTTTCTGCATTGGGATGGGGGCGGCGCTGGATGCCTTGGGAGTACATGAGCGCAGCATGACGGGACCGGAATTTGCGAGCGTGAATTATTTGCAGGCGGAGAATCAACTGAAGACTTTTGCAGAGATGACGGGAGGGTGGGCTTGGTTCCCGCGGTTTGAAGGGGAAATGAACGATATTTTCAATTCCGTGGCGGTTTTTCTGCGCAACCAGTACACGATTGGATTTACGCCTTCGACGCCGCCGGATGGGAAGATTCACAAACTGAAGGTGGAAGTGCTGGACAACGAGGGCAATCCGCTTATGACGGCGGATAAGAAGGGGAAGAAGAAGAAGATTACGGTGAATGCGCGGGAGTGGTACACGTCGCCGAAGCCGACGACTGGGAACTGACGAGCGTCGCGTCTGAGCGTCCGTCGGCTCGAGGAGCGCTCGGCCGGGCTGAGATCAAAGAGAGATCCTCCGCTCAGGATGACGACGCGTTATTTTTTAGGGATGCGGAGGTCGCGGCCGGACATCTCGGGGGGCTCGGGGACTTCGAGGACGCCTAGCAGTGTGGGGGCGATGTCGCGGAGAGAGCCGCCGGGAGCTAGTTGGGTGCGGCCGTTTTCTGAGAGCAGGATGAACGGGACGGGATTGGTGGTGTGATAGGTGTGGGCGCCGCCGGTGACGGAATCAATCATGGTTTCGGCGTTGCCGTGGTCGGCGGTGATGATCCAGGCGCCGCCGCGCGGTTTGAGAGATTGAAAAATTCTGCCGAGACATTCGTCCACGGTTTCCACGGCTTTGATGGTGGCTTCGAGCTTGCCGGAGTGGCCGACCATGTCGGCGTTCGCGAAATTCATGATGATGGCGTCGAAATGTCCCTTTTCGATGGCGTGGATTACGGTATCGGCGACGCCGGCGGCGGACATTTCCGGTTTTAAATCGTAGGTGGGCACTTTCTGCGACGGGACTACCACGCGTTCTTCCCCTGGAAACGGCTTTTCGACTCCGCCATTGAAGAAGTAGGTGACGTGCGCGTATTTTTCGGTCTCGGCCACGCGCAGATTTTTGTAGTCCTGCTCGGCAAAAACATTGGCGAGGATGTGTTCGAGTTTTTCTGGTGCTATCAAGTAGCGTAGCCAGGGCCACGCTTTGTCATATTGAGTAGTGGCGACGAAGAAGAGATTTTTCGGGCGCGCGGGATCGGTAAATTCCTTGAAGCCGGGTTCGACTAGGGCGCGGGTGGTTTCGCGGGCGCGGTCGGCGCGGAAATTGAAGAAGATCACGGCGTCGTCGTCGCGGATCACGCCGCGGGGAACGGCGGGCTTTCCTGGCGCGGCTTCAGTGGTGATGACGGTGGGGACTACGAATTCGTCGGTGATGCCTTTTTCGTAGCTCGCGCGAATGGCGGCGATGGGATCGGCGAATTCTGCATCGGATTCGCCGTGAGCCATGGCGCGATAGGATTTCTCGATGCGCTCCCAGCGATTGTCTCGGTCCATGGCGTAATAGCGGCCGATGACGGTGGCGATTTGGCCGACCCCGTATTCGCGCATTTTCTTTTCGAGGGCCTGGAGGAATTCGATGCCGCTGTTGGGCGGGGTGTCGCGGCCGTCGGTGAAGCAGTGAACGAAGACGCGCTCGACTTTATTTTCGCGGGCCATGCGCAGCAGGGCGTAGAGATGTTCGATGTGGGAGTGCACGCCGCCATCGCTGAGGAGGCCGAGCAGATGGAGCTGGCGGGCGCGGCCGCGTTCCATGGCTTCGCGGAGCAGGGGCCGGCGGGAGAATTCGCCGCTCGCGATCAGCTGGTCGATGCGGGTGATGTCCATGTGCACGATGCGGCCAGCGCCGATATTCAGATGGCCGACTTCACTATTGCCCATTTGTCCTTCGGGGAGGCCGACGGCGGGGCCGGAGGTATGGATGAGCGTGTTGGGAAATTCTTTGAGGAGGCGATCGTAATTTGGTTTGCGCGCGAGGGCGATGGCGTTGCCGTTCGTTTCGGCGCGGTAGCCCCAGCCGTCGAGGATGGTGAGGACGATGGGTTTTGGGCGTTTATTTTGTGAGGTCATGTCGCGGGTCAGAATACCTTATCGAACGCGACTCTTCCATTTCGGTTTCGCGCATAAGATATCGCGTACAAGATTTTACAAGGAAGGATCCGCTGATGAGAATGAGAGCCGGCTTTTCATTGATTGTGCTCACGCTGATTTTGCAGACGGCGGTATCGCGCCGCAGCCTCGGGCGAGATGGCGGCGCGCCGACCCCGCAAGCGCAGGGAAGTTTGCAACATGCTCTGACGTTGCCACTGGCGTGCGAGGGCGGAGATTGCGCGCTGCTAAAGGGCGCGCCGCAGACGTCGGGGATGCGCAGCGGATTTGTACGATTGAAGCCGGGAGAAACGGTCGGTTGGCACACGACCGGCGAGTATGAAGAAGCGCTGGTGATACTGCGCGGGCACGGAGAAGCGCGTATCGAAGGTGAGGCGGCGTTGCCGGTGGCCTCGGCAATGGAAGTTTACATACCTCCGGCGACGCGGCACAACGTCGCGAATACGGGGAGCGAGATGCTCGAATATGTTTACGTCGTTGCGCCGACAGGGACGCGGTAGCACGATTACGGGCGCAACGCTTTGCGACCGGGAAAGCGGGCCGCGCTGCCCAGGGCTTCCTCGATGCGGAGGAGTTGGTTGTATTTGGCGATGCGGTCGGTGCGGGAGGCGGAGCCGGTTTTGATTTGGCCGGTGCCCATGGCGACGACGAAATCGGCGAGGAAGGTGTCTTCGGTTTCGCCGCTGCGATGGGAG
>Ga0210390_10000297_pt1 | contig 54008 bp, 53 predicted proteins | sample IncBWH11OmetaG_FD_161050 | JGI IMG/M metagenome (GOLD analysis project Ga0210390, IMG submission 161050) | Forest soil microbial communities from Barre Woods Harvard Forest LTER site, Petersham, Massachusetts, United States - Inc-BW-H-11-O ... | reverse complement strand
AGGGCGGATTCAACTGGTGGACGCAACGGTTTGTGTTTGGGGGGATCGTAGATGCTTGTCGAGTGCTTCGGCTGGTGTGCGCCAGCCGAGTGTCTTGCGTGGTCTGCTGTTGAGCGTCGCAGCGACCGCTTTGAGCTCCTCGGCGGTGTGCCTGGCGAGGTTCGTGCCTTTGGGGAAGTATTGGCGCAGCAGGCCGTTGGTGTTCTCATTCGTGCCTCGTTGCCATGGGCTCTGAGGGTCACAGAAATACACCTGTAGCCCGCTGTCGATCGTGATCTTTGCGTGTTGTGTCATCTCCGCGCCCTGATCCCAGGTGAGAGAGCGACGCAGCTGCTCTGGCAGCGTGGTGATCTGAGCGGTGATGGCATCGCGCACTGCTTCAGCTCCGCGGCCGGCGAGCGGCGGCCCGTTCTTCACTCTTGTGCCGCCGTGGCCAGGCATTGGCGGTAGGTAAAGCAGCATGGTGAACCTGGTGCTGCGCTCGACGAGCGTACCGATCGCGCTTTGGTTGGCACCGAGGATGAGATCGCCCTCCCAGTGGCCGGGCACTGCTCGGTCCTCGGCCTCGGCAGGACGCTCGCTGATCATGATCTGCTCGGTGACGAAGCTCTTGCCCCGTCCACGCGTGCGGGCTCTGGGAACCCGCAGCGCCCTGCCGCTGCGCAAGCACGCGGCGAGCTCCCGTCGAAGCGCGCCGCGGCCCTGGACGTAGAGCGCTTGGTAGATCGCCTCGTGCGATATCCGCATCGACTCATCATCGGGGAAGTCGATCCTCAGCCGGTTGGATATCTGCTCCGGGCTCCACGCGCTCACCCACTTGCGGTCCTGGCGCATGGGCTTGTTCCGGCCTTTCCAGGGCGCCGTTGCGGGCCCCGGCACCGCCGTCCCGTCCGGCCGGCGAACCTCCCCTGAGAGCCGCTCTTGCACGTACTCGCGCAATCGCTCATCGGCGGCGAGCTTCGCGGTCTTCGGGCGACGCGCCATCAGCTCCGCCTTCCACTGCGCGACCGACGCGCGATAGTCGAGCTTCCCACCGCGGGTGGCCGCGTTGCGACGCAGCTCCCTTGAGATCGTCGACGGCGAACGCCCCAATCGGCGGGCGATCTCCCGCACCCCGACGCTCTGAGCCCTGCAGATCGCGATCTCCTCGCGCTCCTCGAACGACAAGTACCGGCCTGAGACCGGGGCAAGCATGAACGTTGGCATCCCGCCACGTTCCCTGAACCACCGGCTGCCAGCCGCCGAAGACGCGCCGACAGCCAAAGCAGCGTCCTCGCTGCTGGAGCCCTTCGCAATCTCACGCCAAAACAACCGCTCCACGTCCCGCCGCAACGACGGCTTCCCCGGAGACTTCATCGGCGCCCTGCCCGTCAACTCCGTCATCCACCCAGCTGGCCGGCCCATCAACACCTCCACGATCAACGTGTTGCGAGGACCAGTTGAGACCGCCCAGACTTTGCGGCGCTTTATGCCGCATCGCTGGGCGAATAGCTGCGCGTGCGGCGGATGCTTGTGCCACGGATCCATTGGCGACCGACACGGGGCCTGTGCCGCGTCGCGATTCGAGTTGGCTTTGCGTCAGGCTGACCTGCGCGGCGTCGGCGTGGGATCCAATCGTCAGAAGCGCCTGATTTGCCTGCGTGGCAGGCAGCGCTTCGGCCGTGATCGTCTCCACCTCGCTGACAGCGGTGCCCGCCGATGTTCGCTGATTCACGACTGCCTCGACCGGGAGGAACGTTTGCGCGTCCACGTACAGCTGCTCCGACACACGGCCGGCAAATTCGAGCTCATACACATGTGCGCCGTTCAGTGTGGACTGTGCCCCGAGTCGCACCTGGACGCTACCCCTCTGGGCTTCTGCGTAGAGGTTCCGGATGTCTGTGGGGGTGAGGGCGCCGGTGTCAGGAAATGCAACGGCGCCCGATGCCCGGCCGCCCGACGATGGCAGCGCGACTGTTGTCAGCGTATTGTCGATCGGATCGTAGGATTGTTCCGTCTGAGCGTTCGTCGCCGTCTCGTCGCCCGTGTTGTAGATCACGTGGTTCGACTCGCCAGATGCCCAGTCTTGGTAGCTATAGGACAGCGCGTCGGCGCTTGGATCCCGGCTGAGACCGCCGGCCGGTGGTGCAGGGCTATCGAAGCATCGGGTCGGTAGCTCCTCGCCGAGGCAGAGGTTCCATCCGTAAACCGACACCCGGTCGTACATGATGACGTTCGCCGGATCGAGCGCGGCCGCGGCGCGGGAGATCACGGCCGCGGACGCGATCGCCGGCCCACTGGTGGGTGACAGCTCGGTGCTACCCACCGCGGCGGCGCCACAGGTCACCGCCACGGCCACAATGAATGCGACGCGGCGTGGCGTGAGGCGGCGACTCCCGGTCCGGTGTCGATCTGTCAGGTGCTCCGACGCGTTGTGCTCGTCAACCGCCGTCAGGAGCTCGGCGAGCAGGCGGTCTTCAAAATCGGCGCGCGGCGAGTTGGTTGTCATGACAATTCCCCCAGCGTGGTCTCTATCTGCGGTGTGTTGGTGAGTTCGCCCTTGAGTCGACTGCGGGCCCGATGCAGGCGCACTCGTGCCGCAGTTGGTCGGATCTTTGCCACACGGGCGGCTTCGGCTACCGAAAGCTCATCGAAAGCCACAAGCTCGAAGATCTCGCGTTCGGCTGGAGCGAGCCGGCCAAGTGCTCGCTCCAATGCGCCGGAGAGGCGCGCCGCGTCAATTCGCTCGTGCATACGAGCGAGGTCGCAGTCGTTGACGAGTGCCCTGCCCGAGATGCGACGCACGACGTCCTGGTCGCGTCGGTTTCGGCGGGCTTCGGCAGCCACCACGGTCTTCGCGATCCCGAACAGCCATGCTCGCGGCGTTCCGCGCTTCGCGTCAAAGCGCGCGCCGCTCTCGATCGCGGCCAGGAAGACCTCGGCCGTGAGGTCGGCAGCCAAGAACGGATCGCCGACGCGGCGCGCCAGGTACCTCTGGATCCCCTCGACGTTCTCCTGATAGAGCCGCGTGAACGTGTCGCGGTCAAGGCGCCCGTCGCTGGTGTTCTTCGTCACATCTGTACTTGGCCGCTGAGCGCCAAAGCGTTACACCGCGCTCGCGCATCACGCTCGATCACGGGGCGCGCCAGCTCAGGGACGGATCCATTAGACGGAACGTTCGGGTCCTCGCACGGGGGTCGGGCCCGGACTTTCTACCACCTTCGGGAGCGAAGTGCGTCGAGGTCCGGGCGCCGTGGTGCTCGAGGGTGAGGGTGCTCTTGCAGGTCCAGAAGATCGACTCGATGCGTTGGCGGATCGGCGCGAGGTGTGGGCCTTTCCCGGGCTCGTCTTTGCGGCGGGGCCGCAGGATCGACAACCGGCTGTGGCTCGCGCAATAGCCATAGTCGGCGGCGTCACCCGGCTGGGTGCGCTTGACCGTCTCTCGGCTGCGGGCGCACTCCACCGGCGTGGAGTCCACGAGCAGCAGATCGTCGTAGAACCCCGGGCTCTGGGACGCGAACACGCTCATCAGCCACTCCAGCGTGTCTGCGAGACGACGCCGGCGCTTGAAGTAGCCGGGCTGGGCGGGGATGCTCGGGAACAGGTGGCGCAAATGCTTGGAAGCGACAGCGAGGAACCGCCGGTCAGACGGGATGCCCATGATCGCCTGGGCGACGCAGAGCGTGACGACCTCCGCGTCCAGCGACTAAAGCCGAAAAACTGTTCGCAGAAGCGCGTCCACTCCAGATCGTCGCCGTGCAACCACACGACGACTTCCTGCCCTACTTCCAAGCCACACAGCAGTTCCTTCAACACCAACCGGTACAGGGTGGTGCCGAAAGCGGGAGCGACGGGACTCCAACGCGCGTTTGTCGCCTCGGGGATCGAGATTCGACTGTAGGCGCGCTCGGCGGCGTGAGATCACGGCGTGTGGGGCGTCAGCACCTTCGGCGTGGCCTGGCGGCCTGTTGGCTCACGATCGGACGGACGTGAGGGAGGAGCCAACTGCGCGCTGCCCGACACGAGCCGAGACAGTCGGATCGCGCCTCCGGGGATTCGTGGTGATGCTTGTCGTTGCGGTTGACGGCGACAACCAGCGCCAAGACTCATCGATCGCCGGGGAACTCCGAGCGGAGAATCTCGCCGGAGCATTCTTAGGCCAGCGCACAGTGCCCACCCCTCGCGCCGCAATCCCGCCTCAAGGCTTCGCCGCCGGGACATGCGGGGGCAGGAGCGCGTCCCGTTAGGCGTTCGGCCTACTGCCAGGACGCAGGCTGGCAAGTGCTTCTTCGGCCAACCGCGCACCCGCAACGCTTGGATGCTCTCGCTCGCACTCGGCGTCACGCGCCTGGATCGCGTGGGGAAACATTGCGGCCTCGAACTCCTTAACGCTCCGAAAAACGCCCTCTTTGCTCATCGTCTCCGATCCCGGCCTAGTCATGGTCGCTCCTATTATAGTTCGTGAAGAACTGATGGTTCAGGTCAGCAGGGAAGTAGTGTTTGCGCTTGATCCACACGAGACCGTCGCCACGAGAGATCACGGCTACGTCAATCGGTCCTCCGACCGTCTCGTCATCCAGAGAGACACGGCGCCTGAGCGACGTGAGGTTCACCAGCGACTCAGCAAGCGAGGCCAACTCATCCATCGGGAGACTGCCAACAATGCTAAGGAGCGGGTTGACGTACAATTCTTGCCGCTGATTCCGCAAATCCGTTTGTAGCGAGTCCGTCAGCTTCTCGCGCTCAGCCGCCAGCCTTTTTTCAACGGCAGGTGTCAGCCGGCTTTTCGGGAGGGCATCTCCTACAACCTTGTCAAGGCCGGCGAGGGTCCGACGGAAATAGGCTTCGATAAACTCGCCGTAACGTGGCGTCACGCCTTCGACGAACAACCGGATCATATCCTGCTGTGCGAAAGGTACGATCCACGCCGAAGTCGCATGAGTCATCTCGCCGCCTTCGTGGTGCCAGTAGACAGGCTCATTCAACAAGACTCCATCCAACTCATAATTCTTGAGAGCTGGAAAGACTTGATTCCGTCCGAATCCGGCGAATACAATCCCCGAGAGCCCGGTTTGCAATCCGCTGCACCATGAGTTGACAGCGATTTTACAGAGCTGATCAGCATGCTTCTTGGTTAGCGGAAGATTCTCAAATACATCCTTGATAGCCTGGTCGATTTGCCCTTTGTATCGCTGGCGAAGCCGCGTCGGCAGACTCTTTTTGATACCGACTCGTATCGGTACGGCTTCCCACCTTTCAAGAGTCTCACTTATTAGCTTTGACACAATCGCGCGGACATCTTTGAGTGCAATTGGGGTCCCAGTCTCGACCTGAGCCTGTACGGCCTTTATGATTTCCTGGCGCAGTCCTACAAAGTGAGACTGGGATGATTCATAGGCGAATCGCTCCTGCTCCGACTCAGGAAAGAGCGCGCGGTCTTTTCCCATGAAGTCGAGGAAAGACTGACCGTAATCCTTAACGTGCGAATAGGATGTAGTCGAGAGCTCTGCTCGATACTCCTTGATTATGGTTTCCCAAGGAACACGCATGCAAGCTGCGTTTCCATAGACCATGACCGCGACGGGCTCGTACTTTGACAGCGCGAAAATCTTGTTTGCGGAGAAAATCTTTGCGCCACTACGCGTGGCGGCGCTGTCGGCAGCGAGTGCCACCGCCGACTGGTTCATCACAGCGATCTCCGCGGTCATGGAGTTCCCTTTGTGCTCACTTGCCCCATAATTTGAATTAGCCTACCGGATGCCCCAGCAGGAACGCTCGCTCGGCGGCGCGGACCGATAGCCACACGCCGGGTGCGCTGCGCGGCTTCCCGCCCGGCGCGTCTGCGCGAGATCACCCTCGGCTCGAATCGCCCTCACCGCCGATTCCGGCGTTTCCGCCGGACGCTCTGCTCTGATCGCGAGCGACGCAAAACCCAAGCGGCCGAGACGGGTGTTACGAGCACCCGCCCCGGCCTTAGCGCCGGAGGAGCGTCCCTTCGATGCCACGCCCAACCGTAGCTCTACGGCTGGTCTTGCTGTGCGTACCGTAGCGCGCGCCCCCGCGGTGCTTCGACCGAAAGGAGCGCCAACACATGGACATCACAATCAACCGCAGGTATCGAGACGCGCTGTATGACGGGCTGATGACGGACTTCACCGCGATCGGCGACATCTTCAGCCACCTGCACAACGACGAACCCAGCCACGCCAGGCGGCTACACCGTCGCTTCGCGGCGGAGCTGCGGCTACTCGATGACCTCGGCTGGGAGCAAGAGCCCAACGCCAAGGAGTTCGAGCTGACGATGCCGGCTCGGGAGCTTCGGCCGGTCATCGAGCGCGTCTACTGGTCGGCCGTGGCCTCGCTGAACAACGAATCCGACGAGCTGGTCGACGAGGCCGTCACGCACCTGAGCGACGCGACGGTCGCGTGCCCGGAGCTTCTTGCGAGGCTCGCCGACGAGGCCATTGCTCCTGTCCCAGACGTGTGCTGCGCCGAGGCTCTGGCCACTTCGGCGTGAGCGACTGTCTGCTGACAGTCTCCTGACGCAGCGCTGACACAGGGATGGCGGGTAGGCTGGCCATGCCCGCCATCCTGTGGAACCTGCCGCGATGACGATCACGATCGGAACCTCTCGTTCGACAACGTCGAGTACGACGCAGATGCGGATGCGCTCTATCTGAGCGTCGGCGAGCCACGGATGCCCGCTGAGTCGTTCGGCACGCCGGAGGGTCACAACGTCCGCTGCGACGAGACAGGCGCGGTCATCGCCATCACGATCGTCAACGCCAAATGGCTGCTTGCCCGCCAAGGCGAGATCAGGCTGACGATCGCCAGTCGCGTGCCGGCAGCCGACTTGGCATCAGCACTCGCCAGCTAACCCGCCATGCTCTCACGCCTTCGTGGCGAGGGCCATACCTAGTTCTCGATCTCCAAGCGTTCGCGCGCTGGTTCGCGGACTGGTGGCTGCGCCGAGGACGCGACCTCACTGACCCCGCCCAGCATGACCGATAGCCCGACACGCGCCGCCGCCTACGTCCGCGAGTCAGCCGAGGAGCAAGGCCAAGGCTTCTCCCCCGACGCGCAGCGCCAGGCGATCGCCTCGTTCGCCACCGAGAACACACTGGAGCTGATCGGCGAGTACTGCGACTTTCACTCCGGCTGGCGCAAGTCCGAGGGACGCCCCGCGTTCCAGCGCCTGATGGCTGACGCCGCCGATGGCAAGTTCGACATGGTGCTCGTTTACCACACCTCTCGCTTCGCGCGAAACCAGGTCGAGGCACGCCGCTACAAGCAACTGCTGCGCGAGCGGTTGGGTATCCGTGTCGAAGACTTCACGCGCTTCTGGGACGCCGAGCCCGACCCAGCCGAGCGCCGCAAGCTCGTGCTCTCCCTGTTCGAGCAGGTCTGGCAGAAGGACGGCCAGATCGTAGCCGTCAAACCCAACCACGCCTTCGCCAGCTACTTCACCGCCGCGTCGGAGGCGCGAGCGACACGCCCAAAAGCCGACGCGGACGATGAGGCAACAAAGGCGGGAGCGACGGGGGTCAAACCCGCGTTTGTCACCCCGCGATCGAGATTCGGTTCTAGCCCCACCCGATGACGATCGGCTAATCGCTGCGGCGCATTGCCGCGCGCAGGAGCATTGCAACCGTCTCAGGAGTCGCACCGGCGCTGAAGCTGAGGATCCAGTCGGCCAACTCAGGGTCCGAGGCTTCGACGCGCCAGCCGTTGATCTCTAGGAAGGTGAGCACCACTACCAGCGCGGTGCGCTTGTTGCCATCGATGAACTGCTGGCCCTCGGCGATGCCATGAGCCAGCACAGCCGCTTGGAGTGCAACGTCTGCATCCTGATAGTGGGCGTAAGTCTCTGGACGCGCGAGGGCGCTCTCGAGCCCGTCGTTGTTCCGCAGCTGGTCGCGGGCCTCCGCGACGGTAGCGCCGATGATCAGACCGTACAACTCCAGGACGTCGTCCAGCGTCAGATAGACCGGCTCGATCCCGGCCGGCTGCTCCTCAGCCATGCCGGTCTACTGCTGAGGGGTGTCGGGGTCATGATCAGCGAGAATCTGCAACGCCTCGGCGTGGTCGGCGACCACGCGCTCACCGATGTCGCGGATGCGCTCGCGAACCTTCTCGGTCGACATGATCCGCAGCTCGCCGCCGGGAAGCTCCTCCACCAATACGGAGGAGCCCGGAGCGTAGCCATGAGCCTCGAACTCACGAGGGATCGAGATTACGTTGCTATTGCCGACGCGACGGATCTTCACGACCTTCATAGCGCCAGTATATACACGGATAGCCCAGTGACCGTCCATCATCTTCGCCTCCACGCACCGCATAGACGCAGCGACAAGTGGCATCCAAGCGAGCTACGCCCGAGCCGCTCAGTCAATTAGCTTGTGGCGCAGCGCCTCCGCAATGGCATGAGGGCGGCTCTTTGCTCCGAGCGTCTTGTAAATGGTGCGAAGGTGGCTCTTGACTGTGGCTTCTGAGATCACGAGCGCCTCGGCGACCTGCTTGTTGGTGAGCCCCTGCGCAACGAGCGTCAAGACCTGGCGCTGTCGCTTGCTGAGATAGGGACCGTCGAGGCGGTTGCGAAGGCGAAGCTCAGCGGCAATCGCGGGTGTGGCAGCGGGTGCGAGGTAGGCATCACCGCGCGCGACAGCCGCGACCGCATGGCACAGCTCACGAGACGGGGACGCCCTTGTGAGGCAGCCAAGCGCCCCCTGCTCGATCGCTTCATAGGTTGCCGGCCCGCCTTCATTGGAGATGAAGACCACCCGTATCCCTTCACGAGCACAGGCAAAGATTTCATCCTGCACTTCTCTGTCTAGTGGAGTCGGATCGAGCACCGCGACATCTGGGCGGTGATCACGCATCGCCTGCCAGATGCCGTTCGCATCGACGGCACCCACGAGCTCGAACTCCGGCCACCCCTTAATCGCACGCGCCATCGCCTCAAGGAAAAGCGGATGGTCGTCGCCGACCAGGACGCGCACCCGCCGATGCTTGTCGAGGACAGTAGTCGTGCTGTTAGGCGGGGCTGCCGACGTGGCGCCATTGTCATTGAAGCTGGCAGATCGACGCTACCTATGTTTTCGACTATCTGGTGCTAGCAACCCAGACTAGTCCGACTGAGGGATGCAGCTTCCGCCCCCAGATCAGTCGTTCGGCTGATACCCAGCCTCCGGGAGATCGTCCAACCTCGCAGGCAGTCAACCGGCGAGGAGATCCCAATGAGCCAGCGCAGGAGAGTCCACAAGTGGCAGCGAGCAAAGACCGGCGTAATCGTGTTGATACTGCCCGCGATCTACTTGCCGCACGGCTTTGACTTGCAGCTTTTCGTCAACGTACAGAGCGCAACTCCGTCGCGGGCCGGGATCATCGCAGTCAGTCAGCCGACCCACAAGATCGAGAACCACCGCGGCGCAGGGCAACAGCACATCCCGCGACTGCCCCGAACCCCTTTTCGCCGTCGCAACCGAGGCCGCGACGGCGAAACACCCGAAAGCCAACCCCGGAAAGCGGGGTGACAAAGGCGGGAGCGACGGGACTCGAACCCGCGACCTCTGCCGTGACAGGGCAGCGCTCTAACCTACTGAGCTACGCCCCCGCGATGCTCGGAGCGCCGGGGCGACGTTCCGTGCCTGCTCAGTATGCCAAGGCTGGGCCGTCGACCCCGTTCCCAGAGAAACTGGCCACCCGGCCAGGTTTCGACTAGGCTTCGCGAATGGCGCTCGTGGGCCCCGCCCCGCTGCTGAACTCGAAGCCGCTTTCGGTGCTCCTGAGCGATCTGCGCGACGAGCGCTCGGCGACCGTTCCGTTCCCGCCGGGGGAAACGCGCTTCTCGCTGGCGCGCACGCGCCGCTTCGCCAACGAACCGCTGCCGATGCTGCTGGAGGCGTACCAGCGCTTTGGCCCGATCTTCACGCTGAGGGTGTTCCACGGCAACGTGGTGTTCATGCTCGGGCCGGCCGCCAACCACTACATCACCGTCTCGCACGCGTCGAACTTCGGCTGGCGCGAATCGCACTTCCGCGACCTCATCGGCCTGATGGGCGACGGCCTGCTGACGATCGACGGCGAGTTCCACCGCCGCTCGCGCCTGATCATGCTGCCGGCATTCCACCGCGAGCACATCGCCGCGTCGGTCGACGCGATCGTGCAGGAGACGACCGGCGCGCTCGATCAGCTCACGCCCGGCGCGACCGTCGACCTGTACGCGTGGACCCGGCGCCTGGCCGTGCGCGTGGCCATGCGCGCGCTGTTCGGCGTCGACCCGGACGGCGAGCGCGCGCGCTCGATCGACGCCGCCGGGCTGTTCGAGGAGGCCCTGTCGTTCTACTCGAGCGAGTACTTCCTGCGCATCCTCCGCGGCCCCCACACGCCGTGGGCGCGTCTGCAGCAGGCCGCGCGCAAGCTCGACACGCTGATCTACTCGGAGATCTCGCGCCGCCGCGCCACCGGCGAGCGCGGCCAGGACATCCTCAGCCTGCTCCTGGACGCCCGCGACGAGGACGGCAACACGCTCACCGACCTGCAGATCCGCGACGAGGTCATGACGCTGCTGTTCGCCGGCCACGACACCACCACTTCGACCGTGTCGTTCATGTTCTACGAGCTCGCCCGCCACCCGCACATCGTCGCCCGCCTGCTCGCGGAGCAGGACGTGCAGCTCTCCGGCGGGCAGCCGACGGCCTCTCAGCTCATGTCCGGCGAGCTGACCGAGCTCGAGATGGTTCTCGACGAGACGCTGCGCAAGTACCCGCCGGCGTGGATCGGGCCGCGACGCTCGGTCGAGTCATTCGAGTTCGACGGCCACACCGTCCCCGCTCGCGCGTTCGTCAACTACTGCTCGTGGGCCTCCCATCATCTCCCCGACGTGTTCGCCGAGCCCGACGAGTTCCGTCCCGAGCGCTTCACGCCCGAGGCCAGCGCGGCCTTGCCCAAGGGCGCGTACGTCCCCTTCGGCGGCGGCTCGCGCACGTGCATAGGCATGCGCTTCGGCCAGCTGGAGGTGCGCACGATCGCAACCTTGATCCTCTCCCGCTGCACCCTCTCGCTGCCCGACAGCTTCCGGCTGAGCATCCGCCAGATGCCCACCATCAGCCCCAAGAAGGGGCTGCCGACGGTGGTCAGACCCAGGAACGCGATCGCCGCGGCCAGCCTCTCCGCGGCAGCCTGAACACGCCCCGCCGACCGGCGCTGCTTATTGCAGCCGCGCGCTCATCGTCAGCATGTACTCCAGCGGCTGTTCGCTGTGCACGCTCGCGCCCACTCCCTCCACGTACACGTGCGGGTTGGAGAACAACGTCAGCTGCAGCGCGTTCAGCAGGAACCCCCGCGGGTGCGCCACCAGCTTGCCGTCGCTCGCGCCCGCCACCGCGTTCACCGACGCGTCCACTCCGAACAGCCCGCCGGTCGCCTGCACTTCGACCTCGCCGGCTTCGCTGCGCACGAGCTGCACGCCGAAGCCCACCGGCAGAGCCGCCTTGACGTCCGCTTCGCTCGTCAGCGCCCGCCCGGTCATCGCGCTGCCGCGCTTGCTCAGGCTGGCGTCGCTCAGCCGCAGCGATTCCAGCTGCACGCTTTCGGCGCTCACGTCCATGTTCGCCACGCCTCGCGCTTCCCACAGCAGGCCCGCCGCCTGCGCCGGGGTCACCGTGATGCTCTTGACTCTCACACGCACCGAGCCCACGTGCCCCCACAACAGCTCCAGCGCCGGCCACGCGCTCACGCTCACGCTGTCCACGGTTCCGTAGCGGCCCACCCGCGATGAGATCCTGCTCGCGGCGATCCGCGGCAGGATCAGCTGGGCGAGCGCCAGCACCAGGACGGTCCCGCCCGCCACGCCGGCGCCGATCTTGCCGCGTCTCCCCATGAGCACTAGCTTGGCAGGAGCTCCCGCCGACTCCCGCTAGCCTTATGAGCCCCAGGAGGGCGCGTAGCTCAGTTGGCTAGAGCACCTCGCTTACACCGAGGGGGTCGCCCGTTCGAGTCGGGCCGCGCCCATCCTCTTCTGACCGTGCAGCCATGACCGAGCTCCAGCCCCACCGATGACAGACGAGTCCCCCATCCGCATCGCGGTGATCGGCTCGGGCCCTGCCGGCTTCTATGCCGCCGGGCATCTCCTGAAGGACGCCAGCGGACGCTTCGAGGTGGACATGCTCGAGCGGCTGCCTACGCCGTGGGGCCTGGTGCGCTCGGGCGTCGCCCCCGACCACCCGAAGATCAAGTCCGTGACGCGCGTGTACGAGAAGACCGCCGCGCACGAGCGCTTTCGCTACTTCGGCAACGTCAACTTCGGCGAGCACGTCTCCCGCGAGGACCTGCTCGCCCACTACCACGCGATCGTGTACGCCACCGGCTCGCCGTCGGACCGCCCGCTGGGCGTACCCGGCGAACAGCTCCCCGGCTCGCACGCGGCGACCGAGTTCGTCGGCTGGTACAACGGCCATCCCGACCACACCGAGCTCGAGTTCGACCTCACCACCGCCTCCGGCGGCGGTGCCGCGTCCGAGCGCGCGGTGGTCGTCGGCAACGGCAACGTCGCGCTGGACGTCGCGCGCATGCTCGTGCTGGCGCCTGAGGAGCTGGCGTCCACCGACACCGCCGACCACGCGCTCGCGACGCTCGCCGCCGGCCACGTGTCCGAGGTCGTCATCCTCGGCCGGCGCGGACCCGCGCAGGCGGCGTTCACGAACCCCGAGCTGCTCGAGCTCGGCGAGCTCGCCGACGCGGACGTGATCGTCGATGCCGACGAGCTCGAGCGGGCGCTCGCCGTCCACGATGCGCAGGCCGAGCAGGACATCACCTCCCGGCGCAACGTCGAGATCCTGCGCTCCTACGCAGCCCGCGTCCCCGCCGGACACCGCAAGCGCATCGTCCTGCGCTTCCTCGTCTCACCGGTCGCGTTCCTGCCCGACGAGCACGGCCGCCTCGGCTCCGTGGAGCTGATCCGCAACGAGCTCGTGCTCGCGCCCGGAGGAGGCCTGCGCGCCCAGCCCACCGACGAGCGCGAGACGATCCCCGCAGGGCTCGCCTTCCGCGCGATCGGCTATCGCGGCATCCCGCTTCCGGGCGTCCCGTTCGATCAGCGCTCCGCCGTCATCCCCAATCGCGGCGGACGCATCGTCGACCCCGACAGCGGTGCGCCGCTTCCCGGCGAGTACGTCGTCGGCTGGATCAAGCGCGGTCCCTCGGGCGTCATCGGCACGAACAAGAAGGACGCGCAGGAGACAGTCGACGCGATGCTCGCGGACCTCTCGGCCAGCGGCAACGGCAACGCTCCGTCGCCCGAGCAGGGCGCCGCGCACCTTCCCGACACGCCCGACGCCGCCGCCGTCGAGGAGCTGCTGCGCTCGCGCCAGCCCGAGCTCGTCACCTACGCCGGCTGGGAGGCGATCGACCGGCACGAGCGCGCCTTGGGCGAGGCGGCAGGGCGCCCGCGGGTGAAGCTCACGCGCATCGATGAGCTTCTGCGGGCGGCCGCCGCCGAAGAGCCATAGGAGACACCGGACGGGCCTGTGCGGTATCGGTGCCCCGTCCGGCAGCCGGTCTGACAAACTGTTCGGCCGCAGGGCCCCGTTAGCTCATCTGGTAGAGCGCCGGACTTTTAATCCGGTGGGGCGAGTTCGAGTCTCGCACGGGGCATGCACCGACTAACCGAACGTCACGCTGCTCGTCGCCGAGGAGCTGGCGCCGTCGATCGGCTTGAACGACGCCTTCAGCTTGACCTTGAAGTCGCGGGGATGCCTGCGCCGCGAGGCGACGCCGGCCTTGGTGAGAGTGGTGCGTACCGTGACCCGCTCGGCCGTCGAGGTCTGCTTGCTGACGGATCGCGCACCGTTCCCGGCCACGGTCAGCCTGCCCGCGCCCGGGACCTGCACGACGATCGTCACGACGTTCCCGCGGACCTTGCGGCTGATGATCTTGACCTTGCCGACGCCGGGCTTGGCCCCCGCGGCCGATGCGCCGGAGCCCTGGGGAAGGTCGTTGACGATCACGGTCGTGCCGCCTGGCGTCCCACCCGAGCCGTCGCCTGAGCTTGCCCCCGGGCCGCCCGAGCCTCCCGATCCACCCGAGCCACTGGAGCCACCCGACCCGCCGGAGCCACCATTCGAGGGGACGAGCGTGGCGAGGTTGAGTTCTTTGGCGCCGTCCAGCACCGCCAGGGTCTTGCCGTCGGTCAGCGGGGTCGTCAGCGCCATCGCAGCAGACGGCAGTTCGGTGGTCGTGGTGTCGAGCGAGCTCGCAAGACCTTCGTCGGTGGTTCCGACCTGGCTCGCGAGTTCGCCGGCAGTCGTCCTGCTGACCGGTTCGCCCGTCGGGATCGTGCCCAGCAGCGCCTCCAGCGTGCCGGAGTCGATATCCGCGAGTACCTGTTCGAGGAGCTGTTCGGGCTTGGAGGCCGAACTCAGCAGTCCCTCCAGGAGCTGATCGGGTTCGGGCGAGCCGAGTCCGCTTGTCAGCAAAGAGCTCAGGCTGTGTCCCGCGAGCTCCAGGCCCAGCAGTTCGTCCGAGGACAGCAGCCCTTCCAGGCTGGACAGGTTCAGCTCGGAGACGAGCGTGGCGGGGTTGCTCAGCTGCCCCAGCGTGTCGCCTTCGCTCGCGAGGGCTTCGATCGCATTGGCGAGTTCCGTGGCTAGGTCTTTCTGTGACAGGCCAGCTGGCAGGGCGCTGAGACCCGGCAGTTTCGCCAGCACTTCGCCCAGGCGCGCCGCGCTCAAGTCGTCGAGTGGAATGCCCGAGAGCACTTCCTTCACTTTGCCGGACGGGAGCCCGGAGACTTCGCCGGGGAGCGTGACCGTGGGAGTCGCAGTTGCTGGGCTCGCCTGTGCGGGAGCGGCGTGCAGGCTCATCACCAGCACGACGAGGGCGGACAGAACGATGGGGCCGACCATGCGTCGGGTGCACGATGGCGCCGTCGTCGAAAGCCGGGGCGATATCAGCGACATTGAAATCCTCCTAGTCCAAGGAACAGACATAAGTGTCTGTTATATGTCTTTTCGTGCGACTTTCCCGATAGCTTGAATCGTGGCGATGGCGACTAGAACAGCTGGCCAACTCGACGCGCCGGCGCTCACCTGATGGCGGCGACCCGGCGGCGCCGCAGGGTCGCCGCCGTCGCGCAACATCGATACCCATCCGGTTGCGGAGTAAGCGTCGATGCGCCGTGTTTACGACGTACGTCCAGGACCCTGGGCTACCGGCGTCCGCGCGTGGTCGCAGGCCCGGGACTAGGCACGAGCCTTCGACAGGTACACGGTGGTGCGACCCGGCTCGACCCGCACGCGAACCGCGTCCGTCAGGCGGGCCATCAGCGGGAAGCCCCTGCCGTGCTCAGATCTCGCGTCGCTCCTCGCGACGGGCATGACGAACGTGCCGTAGTCGCGCACCGCGATCGTCAGGCGGCTCGCGCTTGCGCGGAAGCTCAGGTGGATGCGCCCGTGCCGGTCGGGCGCGCCGTGCCTGATCGCGTTGGTCACCGCCTCGTTGACGGCGTAGGTGAAGTCGTAGCAGTCATCGCCATCGAGCCCGAACGCCACGCCGACCCGCTCGGCGAACGCCCTCGCCGCGCCCAGCTCCGAGGGCAGGGCCGCCAGCAGCAGCTCGCCGATGTGGTGGCGCGCGTGCGTATGCTCGGCCGCCAGGCGCATGCTCAGCCCGCTGTCACGAGCGCCGAGAACGCCTCCTCGCGCGTGCGATGCACAGCGACCAGGCCGGTCAGCCCACTGATGTCGAAGATTCGCATGACCGGCCGGTTCTCTTCGCCGCAGACGATCGCCAGCGACCCGTCGCCCGCGTCTTGGAGGCGCGTGATCACGCCCACGAGCACGCCGATCGCCGTCGAGTCGATGAACGTGACACTCGAAACGTCGAGCACCAGTTGCCGCCTGCCGGCGTCGAGCTGGTCGGAGATCCGCTCCCTGAGCTGCGGGGCGGCCGCGAAGTCGACCTCGCCGGCCGCGACCAGCACCGCGACCTCATCGCCGTCGCCTACACCCGCGGGGGCCGTGTCGTCGGCGATATGGAAATAGCTCATCGTTCCTCCGATGCTGCCGGCCGAGATTCCCTGATTCTTGGTTGTCGACTCCGCGGAAGCTCACCTGTAGCTCACAAGAGCGCGCTGGACGGCGCTGGACGGATATTCGACTCAAGCGAGCTCGTCGACCGCGCCACCACCCGTGCCATCGGCGGAGCCGGCGGGCGGGCGGTCGGGCGCGGTGGCGGCCTCCTCGGCGTACCTGCGCGCCGCGCCCAGCCCCGACGGACCCCCCGGCGGGGACGACCGGCCCGGGGATGTGCGCGCGGATCCGCGCTCCAGCCACGTGGGCGCTTCGAGCATCCAGACGGCGGCGAGCGCGGCGAGCGCCTCCGCGCGCGAGCGGTACAGGCTGATCACGTCGGCGACGCCAGCGATGTCGAAGATCCGCAGCACCCGCTCGTTCTGCCGCGCGCAGACCGCGACCAGGGATCCGGTGCCCGATGCGCGCAGTCGCGCGACGGCAGCCACGAGCACGCCGATCGCCATCGAGTCGATGAAGCTGACCTCGGACAGATCGACGATCAGGCGACACCTGCCGGCGTCGATCTGCTCGGCGATGCACGCCCTGAGCTCTGGGCATCCCCCGTAGTCGATCTCACCGGACACCGTCAACAGCACGACGTCAGCGCCGCCGTCCAGGTTCCCGGCCGGCTTCTCAGTGGTGATGTCGAGAAAGCTCACCGATGTTTCTATAGCGCAAGCGGTGGTCGCCGCTCAGCCCACGGGCGCGCCTGCTCGAGCTGCGCCGCGAGCGCGAACAGCGGCCCGTCCTGCCACGGCCCGGCCGTCAGCTGGACCCCCACCGGCAGCCCATCGTCGTTCCAGTGCAGCGGCAGGCTCACCGCGGGCAGGCCGGTGACGTTGCCGAAGGCGGTGAACGACACGCTCGCGACCACATCGAACACCGGCTGGTCGGGCGCCGCGTGCTGAGCCTCGAGGATCGAGCCCGCCAGCGGCGGCAGGATCGCGGAGGTGGGCGTCAGCAGCACGTCGAAGTCGCGCCCCCAGCGCGCGAGCTCGCGGCGGCTGAGCAGCTCGAGCGTGCGCGCCGCCAGCACGTAGTCGTAGGCGCCCAGGTCGCCGCTCGCCTGGCGCTGATGGGCGATGTGCGGCTCCACGGCCGACCAGTCGACGCCCTCGTAGTCGGCCAGGCCGCCCTGGGTGAGCGCTATGAACGACGGCACCATCTCCTCGGAGATCGTCGGCACGTCGACCTCCTCGACGGAGTGGCCGAGCTCCTCCAGCGCCGCCGCCGTCGCGCGTGCGGCCGCGCTGCACGACTCAGCCGTGGGTATGCCCAGCGGCGCCTGCGCCATCAACCCGATGCGCAGCGGCGCGGGCGGTGCGCCGACCACCTCCCGCGCGAACGGCCGCGTGGGCGCCGGCGCGTTGTACCACGCCAGCGGGTCGAAGTCGGCGATCGCGTCGAGCACCGCCGCGGAGTCCGCGACCGTGCGCGCCACCACGCCCTCCACCACCGCGCCCAGCCAGCTCTGCGCCAGGCGCGGCACGCGGCCGCGGCTGGGCTTGAAGCCGACCAGCCCGCAGTAGGAGGCGGGGATGCGGATGGAGCCGCCGCCGTCGTTGGCGTGCGCGATCGGGAACATGCCGCCGGCCACCGCCGCCGCCGCGCCGCCGCTGGAGCCGCCGGGAGTGCGGCTCGTGTCCCATGGGTTGCGGCTGATGCCGTAGCGGCTGTTCTCCGCCGCCGTGATCACCCCGAACTCTGGCGTGTTCGTGCGCCCGCACAGCACGAAGCCCGCGCGCGCGAGCGCGTCGACGACCAGCTCGCTCTGCTCACTCACGCCCGGGGGACCGCCGCGCGAGCCGTAGCTCACCGGCCACCCAGCCACCGGCGTCAGATCCTTGATCGGCAGCGGCACGCCCAGGAACGGCGCCGCCTCGCCCGCCGCCAGCCGGCGGTCGGCCTCCGCGGCGGACACGCGCGCGTCCTCGTCGTTGCGCCAGATGACCGCGTTCAGCTGGGGATTGCGCGCGTCGATCGCCGCGATGCACGCCTCCAGCAGCTCGGCCGAGGAGAGCTCGCGAGCGCGCAGCGCCGCGGCGAGCTCCACGGCCGGGGAGAATGGGTCGAGCGCGGCCATCGCGCCGACCCTACCAGGGTGGATCCGCCGCGTGGGCGTGCTTGCTCCGGGTGTGGCCGCCTTACTCCGCGCGGCTGAACTGCACGATCGCGATCGTCAGCATCGCCAGCCCGAGCAGCGCGACGACCGCCGCCTCCACCAGGCCGGGCACGTGCCAGCTCCACCACGTCACGCCCGGGTCGAGCGCCTGGCGTGCGGCGTCGCTGATCTTCAGGTGCGCGAACACCGCGCGGCGCATGGGGTCGACGGCGTACGTCAGCGGGTCCAGGCGGTTGAGGATCTCCAGCCACCGCGGCAGGCCCGACACGGGAAACAGCGCGCCCGACAGGAAGTACATGGGCATGATCGCCATCTGCATCAGCGCCATGAACGACTGCATCTGCGTGATGCGCGCGGCGACCATCACGCCGAAGGCGGTGATCGCGAACGCGAGCAGCAGCTGCAGCGCGAACACCTCGACGATCAGCGTGACGTTGTACGGCACGCCCACCAGGCCGGCGAGGCACAGCACGATCACGCCCTGGAAGCCCGCGACGGTGGCGCCGCCGAAGCACTTGCCCAGCACGAGCGAGCTGCGCCGCACGGGCGCGACCATCATCTCGCGCAGGAAGCCGAACTCGCGGTCCCACACGAGCGAGGCTGCGGAGAACATGGCGGTGAACATCACCGCCATGCACAGCACGCCGGGGTACACGAACGTGCGCAGGTTGACGCCGTGCGTGCCCGCGGAGGCCAGGCGCGAGAGCCCCGTGCCGAGCACGAACAGGAACAGGAACGGCTGCATCAGCGACGTCAGGATGCGCAGCCGGTCGCGGCTGAAGCGGATCATCTCGCGCTTCCACACGACCTTGATCGCACGCAGCTCGCTGCGCAGGCTGCGCGTGGGCACGCGCACGCGCGCGATCTCGTGCTGCGTATGCGGCCCCTGGACGGACGGGCGCCCGTCCGGCCCCGGAACGCCCGTGAGCGGGGCTGTCGTCTCCGTTGCCATCAGCGACTCGCCTCCCTCGCCATCAGCGTCCCATCATCCTTGCGACGTTGCGCATCCTGTCGGTGCTCGTGGACTCCGCGTCGCGGATCGTGGTGCCGGTGTGCGACATGAACACGTCGTCCAGCGACGGCCGCGCGACGCTCACCGAGCGGATCGGCAGTCCGAGCTCGGCGAACAGCCGCGGCACGAACTGCTCGCCGTCGGGCACGCCGAACGTGACCGCGCCCTCGGCCACGGTCGCCTCGATGTCGAAGCGCTCGCGCAGCGCCGCGATCGCCGCCTGGTCGTCGTCTGTCTCCATCTGCACGCGGTCCTTGCCGACTTTCGCCTTCAGCGCCTGCGGGGTGTCGAGCACGATGATGCGGCCCTGGTCCATGATCGCGATGCGGTCGCAGTACTCGGCCTCGTCCATGTAGTGGGTGGTCAGGAAGATGGTGATGTCCTCGCGTGCCTTCAGCTCGCGGATGTAGCGCCAGATCGAGCTGCGCGTCTGCGGGTCCAGGCCGACGGTCGGCTCGTCCAGGAACAGCACGCGCGGCGAGTGCAGGAGGCCGCGCGCGATCTCCAGGCGCCGCTTCATGCCGCCGGAGAACGTGTTCACGAGGCTGTCGCGGCGCTCCCACAGCCCCACCATCTCCGTCACCTGGCGCATGCGCTCCGCCACCACGTCGCGCGGCACGCCGTACAGCTCGGCGTGCAGGCGCAGGTTCTGCTCGGCCGTCAGGTAGCCGTCGAGCGTCGTGTCCTGGAAGACCAGCCCGATGTTGCGCCTGACCTCGTCGCGCTCTAGCACCACGTCGTAGCCGGCGACCGTCGCCGAGCCGCCGCTCGGGCGCACGAGCGTGCACAGCATGTTGATCGTCGTCGACTTGCCGGCGCCGTTGGGCCCCAGGAAGCCGAAGATCTCACCGGCGGCGACGTCGAAGTCGATCCCCCGCACCGCTTCCACGTCGCCGTAGCGCTTGACGAGGCCGTTGACCGAGACGGCGGGACTGGACTCCGTCTCGGCCGCGGGGCTGGCTGTTGTCGTCGCTGTGTCGCTCACCTGTCCGTGTCTACCGTACCGGCATCGGCGCCTGGGTCCGTGTCGCCGCCGGTACCTGAGTCGCCGCTCCCGGCCGCGACGTCGCCGTCGGCGAGGATGCGGTACAGGTCGCGGCGGGTCGTGGCGAGCACGCCGGCGGCCTTGGCGATCTGACCCTCGCTGCCCGTGCGCATCACCTGCATGAACGCGGAGGCGACCTCGCGCATGAGCCTGCCCAGCTCGTGCATGCCGCCGGCGCCGTCGCCGGCCTGCTCCCACGGGGCCGGCCGCTCGGCGCCACGCTCGGCCAGCAGCGCACGCCCGGCGTCGGTGATCGCGAACAGCTTGCGCGCGTCGCTCTCCTGCGTGCGGATCAGGCCCTCGTCCTCCAGCTGCTGCAGGGCCGGGTACGCCGAGCCGGGGCTCGGGCTCCACAGGCCGCCGCTGCGCCGCTCGACCTCCTGCATGATCTGGTAGCCGTTGCGCGGCTCCTCGGCCAGCAGCAGCAGCGCCGCCGTGCGGATGTCGCCGCGACGCGCCCTGCGCCCGCCGCGCCCACCGCGGCCGCCGCGCGGGCCAAAGCCTCCGCCGAACGGGCCTGCGCCGAAATCGCCGCGCGGGCCGTGCCGGTGGGCGCCGCGCGGGCCGCCGCCGTGATGACACGAGCGCGGCTTCGCTCCAGTTGAATAAGCATCTTCGAACATATCTAAATCCTATCTTGAGCTATCAAAGTAGTTACAAGATATATCGTAACACTACGTTCGTCAAGGCCCTCCCGCCGCCGGCGGGCTCGCGGATCGCGTCGTTCGCCTGCGCGCTACGCCGCGTAGCGCTGCGCGGAGCGAGCGCGGGCCTTCGCGGCCTCGACCTCGCGGTCCTTCGCCGGCGCGTTCGTGACGAGCTCGCCCAGCAGGCGCGCGGAGATCTCGCTCACGGCGTCCACCGCGCGCTCGAACGCCTCTGTGTTGGCCTGCGACGGCTTGGTGAAGCCGCTGATCTTGCGCACGTACTGCAGCGCCGACGCGCGTATCTCCTCGTCGGAGGCGGGCGGCTCGAAGTTGTGGAGGTTGCGGATGTTTCTACACATGCCTCGATCGTACACCCGTAATCCAGCCCTTACGACCAGGCCGCATGCGGCCTGGTCCGGGGCCGCACATGTGCGGCCCCGCGACGGGCGCATGCGCCCGTCGACAGCCGGCGCATGCGCCGGCTGCACAGCAGAGACATCAGTGCCTGAAGTGCCGCACGCCCGTCGCTACCATCGCGGCGCCTGCCGCATCGACCGCCGCAACGACCTCCTCGTCGCGCACCGAGCCGCCCGGCTGGATGATCGCGCCCACGCCCGCGTCGAGCGCCAGCTGGGGGCCGTCGGCGAAGGGGAAGAACGCGTCCGAGGCCAGCGCGGAGCCGGCCAGCTGCTCAGGGCGGAACGCCTGCGCCTTCTCGATCGCTATGCGCACCGCGTCCACGCGGCTCATCTGGCCCGCGCCGATGCCGATGGTGGCGCCGCCCGCGGCGAGCACGATCGCGTTGGAGCGCACGTGGCGGCAGACGATCCACGCGAACAGCATGTCGCGCCACTCCGACTCGCTGGGCTGGCGTTCGCTGATGACCCGCATCTGCTCGCGCGTCTCCGAGACCACGTCGTGGGTCTGCACCAGCTCGCCGCCGATCACCGGCTTGGATTCGTCTTCGCGCAGCGGCGCCGGCCAGTCGCTCAGCTCCAGCAGGCGCACGTTCTTCTTCACCTGCAGCGCCTCCAGCGCGGCCGCGTCGTAGCCGGGCGCCAGCAGCACCTCGATGAACTGCTTGCCCAGCTCCTCCGCGAACACACCGTCGACCGGGCGGTTGACCGCGATCACGCCGCCGTACGCGCTCTGCGGGTCGCACGCGAAGGCGCGAACGTATGCCTCGCGGCCGCTGTCGCCGACCGCACAGCCGCACGGGTTGTTGTGCTTGACGATCGCGCACGCCGGCTCCGCGAACTCCTCCACCAGCTCGCGCGCCGAGCTCAGGTCCAGCAGGTTGTTGAACGACAGCTCCTTGCCGTGCAGCTGCTCCACGCCCGCCAGCAGGTGCGTGGGCGCGCCCGCGCGCGCGTAGAACGCCGCCCGCTGGTGCGGGTTCTCGCCGTAGCGCAGGTCGCTGACCTTCTCGTAGGACTCGCGCCTGCTCGCCGGGAAGCGCTCGCCGTCGCTCGCGCGCGACGCGAACCACGTCGAGATCGCCGCGTCATAGCGCGCCGTCAGCGCGAACGCCTTGCCCGCGAGCGCTTTGCGTGTCTCCAGCGACAGCCTGCCGTCGGACTCGCGCAGCTCGCCCAGGATGCCCTCGTAGTCGGCCGGGTCGACCACCACCGCCGCGAACGCGCTGTTCTTCGCCGCCGCCCTGATCATCGTCGGGCCGCCTATGTCGATGTTCTCGACCACCTCCTGCTCTGACGCGTCGCCGCGGGCGACCGTCTGCTCGAACGGGTACAGGTTCACGCACACCAGGTCCACCTGCTCGATCTCCTGCTCCGCCGCCGCCCGCAGGTGCCCGTCGTCGTCGCGACGCGCCAGCAGGCCCGCGTACAGGCGCGGGTGCAGCGTCTTCACGCGCCCGTCCATGATCTCCGGGAAGCCCGTGAAGTCCTCGATCGCGCGCACCGCGACGCCCGCGTCGGAGAGCGCGCGGGAGGTACCGCCGGTGGACACGAGCTCCACGTCCAAGTCCGCCAGGCCCTGCGCGAACTCGACGATCCCGTGCTTGTCTGAAACGGATAGCAGCGCCCTGCGCACACGCACCTCGCCCGGCGCCGCGCGCTCGACTCCGGATGTGTGGCCCCCCTCCGGGGAAGATGCGGTCATCAGATCGCCCTCCGCTGTCATTACACGCAGCCTACCCCTCGCCCGAGCGAATCGCCGCGTCCGCGCGGATCGCGATCCGGCGGGGGTTATCCGGGTCGGCGCCCAGCGAGCCGGCGGCGAACAGCGCGACGGCCTCTGGCAGCAGCGAGTGCTCGAGCGGGCGCAGCGCCGCCAGCACCTCGTCCGGATCGCGTGCGTCGGGCAGCTCTACGGCACGCTGCAGGATGATCGCGCCGGAGTCCACGCCGGCGTCGACGAAGTGAACCGTCACGCCGAACACCTTCACCCCGTACGCAAGCGCCTGCTCGATCGCCCCCAGGCCCGGAAACGCCGGCAGCAGCGAGGGATGGACGTTGATCACGGCGGCGGGGAAGCGATCCAGGAACGAGGCTCCCAGCAGCTCCATGTAGCCGGCCAGCACCACCAGGCGCGCGCCGCGCTCCACCAGCCAGTCCGCGAGCGCCCGGTCGCGCTCGCCACGGTCGGCGTAGTCGCCGCGCGCGAACGCCGCCGTCGCTACCCCCCTCGCCTGCGCGCGCTCCAGCGCCGGCGCCTCGACGACGCTCGATGCCACCGCCACCACCTCCGCCTCGCGGCCGTGCACCGTGTCCAGCAGCGCCTGCAGGTTGGTGCCCGTGCCGGACACCAGCACGGCGATGGGAAGTCGATCGCTCACGCGCGGCGGACGATAGCTGTGCGCAACCTCACACACCACGCCCACCCAATCGCCCACAATCGAGGTCAGGGTGGAGGGGCCTCCATGTACCGCGACCAACAGGACAGGCCCATGCTCACAGCCATCGTCGTCACCCTCCTCCTCGTCGCAGCGCTGGCCCTCGGACTGCGCTCTGAGCGCAGCGCCGGGCTGATCCTCCGCCGCCCCTACAACAATCGCCACAACGACGCGTCAGGGGCGCGCGAGGACCACCTCGGCTGAGCGCGGCTAGGCGCTCACCAGCGGCAGGGGCGGGGCGTCGGACTGCCCCTCCGCCTGCGCGGGCTGCTCCTCCTCCAAGGAGTACTTCCCGCCCGCCCCGTCGCTGCCCGCGAGCGGGTACTCGCCGGTGAAGCACGCGTCGCAGTGAGTCGCGCGCTCGCCGCGGACGGCCTCGTAGACGCCCTCCAGCGAGAGGTAGTGCAGCGAGTCGCAGCCGAGCTCCGCGGCTACCTCTTCGGTGCTGCGCCCGTGCGCGATCATCTCCTCGCGCGTGGACATGTCGATGCCGTAGTGGCAGGGATGCTTGATGGGCGGCGCGGAGATGCGCATGTGGATCTCGGCGGCGCCTGCGTCGCGCAGCATCTGCACGATCTGGCGGGTGGTGTTGCCGCGCACGATCGAGTCGTCGACGACCACCAGGCGCTTGCCGGCGATCACCTCCGGCAAGGGGTTGAACTTCAGGCGCAGCCCGTGCTTGCGCAGCTCCTGCCCGGGCTGGATGAACGTGCGCGCGACGTAGCGGTTCTTGACGAAGCCGTCGTCCTGGGGCAGCCCGGCGGCGCGCGCCAGCCCGCGGGCGGCGGGGTTGCCGGAGTCGGGGACGGCGATCACCAGGTCGGCGTCCACGGGCGCCTCGCGCCAGAGGATCTCGCCCATGCGCCCGCGCGCCACCTGCAGCACCTGGTCGTTCATGCGCGAGTCCGGCCGCGCGAAGTAGATGTACTCGAACACGCAGAACGCGCGCCTGCCGCCCGGCACGACCATGCGGCTGCGCAGGCCGTCGGCGCCGAGCGTCACCAGCTCACCCGGCTCCACGTCGCGCATGTGTTTCGCGCCGATGATGTCGAACGCGCACGACTCGCTGGCGACGCAGTACCTGCTCTCACCGCCCGCGCCCGGCTCGCCGCCGTGGGGGGTTCCGTCGGCGTCGTCGGGGCTGGCCTCCAACACGCCGAGCGCGAGCGGGCGCAGCCCGTGGGGGTCGCGGAAGGCGACCACGCGGTCCTTGGTCATGGCGACGATCGAGAACGCCCCACGCAGGCGCGGCAGCACGTCGGCGATCGCGTCCTCTACCTCCTCTGCGGGGTGCGTGGCGATCATCGCGGCGATGATCTCCGAGTCGGAGGTGGAGCTGAACGTGACGCCCCGCTCGAGCAGCTCCTCGTGCAGCTCCAGCGCGTTGATGAGGTTGCCGTTGTGCGCGAGCGCGACCTCCCGGCGCGAGCCGTTGGTCCCCTCCGAGCGCTGCACCGGCTGCGAGTTCTCCCACGCGTTGGAGCCGGTGGTGGAGTAGCGCACGTGGCCGATCGCGAGCTCGCCGGCGAGCGTGCGCAGGTCGTTCTCGGTGAACACCTGGTTGACCAGCCCCAGCTCGCGACGGGTGATGATGTGCCCGCCGCGGTCGGCCGCGGCTATTCCCGCCGACTCCTGGCCGCGGTGCTGCAGGGCGTACAGCGCGAAGTACGACAGACGCGACACCTCGTGACCGGGCGCGTACAGCCCGAACACTCCGCACTCGTCGCGAACATGCTCCTCGGGCCAGCCTCCAGCCGGCCCCTCTGACGGCGAGGGTCGCCATCCGGGCGACCTTGAGGGACGCATCACAGTCACAAGCTAGCAGGGCGGCTCACGACGCCTGCGCCACGGACGTGGGCGGCGAGACGCCGCCGCGCGGGGTCGAGGCCATCTGGCGATCGACACCGCGCATTCCCGGCAGCATCAGCCCGCCGAGCGTGGCCGCCGCGCCCGCGACGCCCGCGCCGATGAGCGTCGCGCGCACGCCGAACGCGGCGCTGAGCGGCGCGGTGAGAGCGAAGGAGATCGGCAGCAGCCCGATCGAGATCAGCCAGTCGAGGCTCGACACGCGCCCGAGCATCTGGCCGGGCACGTGGCGCTGCTTCATGGTCGCCCACACGATCGTGCCGGCGGTCTCCAGCAGGTTGAAGGCGACGCTGGCGAGCATCAGCTCCCACATGCTGGTGGCGAGCCCGTAGCCGGCGACGGCGAGCGTGCCGAGCGTCCACACGAGGTAGATGAAGGTCATGCTGCGCGAGGGCAGCCCGCTGCGCGTCATCACCAGCGCGGCGGCGACCGACCCGAGCCCGCCGGCGCCGAGCACGAGGCCGAGCTGCACGCCGCTGCCGCGCAGCACGTGCTTGACCATGAACGGCAGCAGCACCTCGGCGGGGCCCATGAACAGCAGGTAGGCGACGCCTGCGCTGGCGAACGTGCCCCACAGCCACACGTGGCCGCGCACGTACGCCCAGCCCTCGCGCGCCGCCGCGGTGGCGCGCTCGGTTTCTCGGACCCCGCCCGCCCGCGCAAGCGCCGCGGGCGCGGGCGCGGGCGCGGCGGACGCGCGCGTGGACATCGACCACAGCGTGGCGGCGGAGACGACGAAGGTGAGGGAGTCGGCCAGGAACGCCGCCCCGAGGCCGAGCACGCCGACGAGCACGCCGCCGAGCGCCGGCCCGGCGAGGCGCAGCGCGAGCGGGCGCACGACCTGCTCGAGCGCGTTGGCCTCGCCCAGCTGGGCGTCGGGCACGAGCTCGGGCAGGATGGCGTCGCTGGCGGGGTCGAAGAACGCCTGCGCGCCGCCGTAGATGGCGACGATGATCATCATCTGCCACAGCCGCAGCGTGCCGCTGGCGGCCAGCGCGGCGAGCAGCGCGAGCAGCGCCGCGCGCACGAGATCGGCGCTCAGCATCACCTTGCGGCGGCCGTGGCTGTCGCTGACGACCCCGCCGAACAGCAGCAGCGCGATCAGCGGCACGGTCATGGCGATCCCGAGCAGCGACAGCGCGGTGGGGGCGCCCGACAGCGTGTACGCCTCCCAGGCCATCGCCACCAGGAACGCTCCGTCCCCGAGCAGCGACACGCAGCGACCGGTGAACAGCAGCCGGAAGTCGCGGTTGGCAAGGACGCTGCTAGGCGCCATCGTGCGGGGCAGGCACCGGCTCGCCGGACTCCTCCCCGTCGCGCTCCGGTCTCCCGGCGAGGTAGTCCATCAGATGTGCGGACTCCATCGGGTGCGCGAAGTGAAAGCCCTGTCCGAGCTCGCAGCCGAGGTCGCGCAGGCGGCTGAGCTGCTCGTCGAATTCGATGCCCTCGGCGACGACGTCGAGTGCGAGCGAGCTGCCGAGCGCGACGACGGCGCTCGACAGATCGTGGGCCTCCTGCGTGGCCTCTGGCCGCAGGAAGGAGCGGTCCATCTTGATGACGTCGACGGGGAAGCGGCTGAGGTAGCTGAGCGACGAGTAGCCGGTGCCGAAGTCGTCCATGGCGACGCGCACGCCGAGCGCGCGCAGATCCTGGAGCTTGACGACGGCGACCTCGGGGTCCTCGATGAGCATCGACTCGGTGATCTCGAGCATCAGCAGCTCGGGATCCAGGCCCGACTCCTGCAGGGCGTCGCGGACGTCGGCGATGACGTCCGAGTGCTGCAGCTGGCGCACGGACAGGTTGACGCACATGTACAACGGCGCTTCGTCGGTCCAGTGCTTCTGCACGGCGACCGCCTGCAGGCATGCCTGGCGCAGCACCCAGCGGCCGATCGGGACGATCAGCCCGGTCTCCTCGGCGAACGGGATGAAGTCCCCGGGCAGCACGAGGCCGCGCTCGGGGTGGTTCCAGCGCAGCAGCGCCTCCATGCCGGCGACGCGGCTGTCGGCCAGCCGCACGATCGGCTGGTAGTGCAGCTCGAACTGACCGCTCTCGAGCGCGCGTTGCAGGTCGGCGCGCAGCTCCAGGCGGGCGAGCACGCCGGCGTGCATCTCCGGCTCGAACAGCCGGTAGCTGCCCTTGCCGTCGCGCTTGGCGATGTACATGGCGGCGTCGGCGTCGCGGATCAGCTCGTCGGCGCCGATGGTCGAGGAGCCGGCCATGATCGAGATGCCGATGGAGCCGCGCACGACCAGCTCCTTGCCGGCGACGACCAGCGGCTGGCGCAGGTCCTCGAGCACCCGTTCGGCGACCTCGGTGGCGGTGTCGGTGCTCTCTAGGTCCTCGAGCAGCACGACGAACTCGTCGCCGCCGAAGCGCGCGGCGGTGTCGCTGGAGCGGATGCTGTTGGACAGGCGCTTGGCGACGTCGATCAGCGCGGCGTCGCCGGCGCCGTGGCCGAGGCTGTCGTTGATGGTCTTGAAGTCGTCGATGTCGAGGAACATGACGCCGAGGTCGCTGTCGTCGCGCCGCGCGCGGCCGATCGCGTGGCGCACGCGCTCGACGAACAGCGCGCGGTTGGCGAGGTTGGTGACGGGGTCGTGGAACGCCTGGTGGGCGAGCTGCTCCTCGAAGACCTTGCGCTCTGAGATGTCGCGCGCGTTCAGCACGATGCCGCGCACGTGCTCGTCGTCGAGCAGGTTGGTGTGCAGGATCTCGAACTGGCGCGCCTCACCGTCGCGGTGGCGCAGCGAGCACTCGATCACCTGGCCGTCGCGGCGCGCGTACGCGGATCCGTCGGCGAGCAGCTGCAGCAGGCGTCCGGCGTCCTCCTGCGCGACGAGGCGGTCGAAGCGCGTGCCGACGAGCTCGTGCGGCTGATAGCCGAGGACGTGCTCGGAGGAGGGGCTCTGGTAGGTGATGGTCGCGTCGGGGCCGACGACGGTGATCAGGTCGCTGGAGTTCTGCACGAGCGACGCGAAGCGGGCCTCGCTGCGCTGCGCGTGGATCTCCTCGGTCAACCGCGCGCCCTCGAGCGCGAGCGCGAGCTGGGTGGCGAGCGCCTCGAGCGCCATGCGCACCTGGCGCGACGCTTCCTTGGGGCACGCGAGCACCAGCAGCCCGAGCACCCCTCCGCGGACGGGAAGCGCCAGCACGAGCCCGCTCGTCCAGCTCTCGGGCAGCTCCATGCTGGCGAGCAGCGCGGGCTCCAGGGTGACGCCCTGCGTCGAGCCCTCGTCGGCGAGCGCGAGCAGTTTCGCGTCCAGGCGCTCGGGCAGCCTGCGCGCGGGCCAGTGCGGGTCGTCGTTGCGCGCGACCGCCACGAGCGCGCCGTCTTCGAGCAGGCACAGCACCCCCACACCGGGGCCCTCGAGCAGCGGCACGATCACATCGAGCGCTGAGCGCTGCATCTCCTCGCGCGTGGCGCACGCGACGAGCGCGGCGCCGAAGCGCCCGAGCAGCCGCTCGCGGGCGGCGGAGCGCTCCTGCTGGCGCACGAGGTCGACCATGCGCATGACGACCAGGCCGAACAGCACCACCGACGCGGAGACGGTGACCATCAGGTCGAGGTCGCCGCGGCGCAGCTCTCTCACGAAGATGCACACGGGCGCGATCAGCGACGCGCCGGTCAGCAGGCTGAGGCGCAGCGGCGTGAGCTTGGCCTCGCGGTCCCTGGCCTCGCGGTCGGCGACGGGCTCGTCCATGGCGGCCATCGACGGGTGCAGCGCGGCGGCGCCCCACAGCAGCTGGTAGGAGAACCAGCCGAGGTCGAGCAGCAGCTGGTGATGGAAGGTGCCGTTGAGCGTCATCACGCCGTAGATGAAGTCGGTGGCCAGCAGCGAGACGATGCTCGCGCCCATCAGGTAGAAGGCCGGCTGGCGCCTGCCGCCGTCGAGCACCAGGCGGATGGCGGCGGCGAGCAGGATGATGTCGCCCATCGGGTAGGCGACGGACACGAGCTTGGGCAGCAGGCCCATTGAGCTTTCGTGGATGTAGGGCGCGATCTGCAGGATCCACGACAGCACCGACAGCCCCAGCGTGAGGATGGCGGCGTCGATCAGCGTGTTGCGGTTGCGCTGCGGGTTGCGCCGGCGCACGAGCGCCAGCAGGCCGAGCATCTGCGCGGGGTACACGGTCAGGTAGATGGCGTCGCCGATCGACGGGAACGGCACTTCGCTGTGCAGGATGTACGCGCGGTAGCTGTAGGTGTAGAAGTCGCCCATCCAGTACAGGAGGAACCCGAACGCGAACAGCCGCCACGGCAGCGCGTAGCGGGGTTTGTTGCGGCGGATGCCGACGATGACGGCGACCCAGCTGGTGAGGCCGAGCGTGTTGAACAGCGCCTCGCTGCCTTTCAGCGGCGTGGGCAGCAGGTACAGGCACATGCCGACGGCGCCGAAGGCGATGTACACCGTCCACAGCGGCGGGCGGGGGATCAGCGCGCGCGCGTTCATCACGCGGCCTCCAGCGTGCGCTTGGCGGATGCCGATTGCAGCTCGCCCCGCTCGGCGAGCTCGGCGATGGCGCCGATCAACAGGTCGACCTCGTCGTCGGTGTTGGCGGCGGTGAGCTGCACGCGGAAGCCGACCTCCGCCTTGGGCACGAGCGGGTAGGCGGCGAGCGTGACGTAGACGCCGCGCGCGAACAGCATGCGGCCGACGTCGTCGATGCGCTGGTGCTCGCGCAGCGGGATCTCGACGATGGGGAACTCGGAGCGGTTGGGCGTGTGCACGTCGAGCTCCTGGAGCGCGTGCACGACGCGCGCGCTGTGCTTGTGCAGCACGCCGCGCAGCTGGTCGCCGCGTCGCTCGTTGACGTCGAAGCCGGCGAGCACGGTGGCGAGCGAGGCGACGGGCGAGGGCCCGGAGTACAGGTATGGCGGCGCGGCGACCTTGAGCAGGTTCTTGATCTCGGTCGGGCAGGCGATGAACGCGAGCAGCGAGGAGTACGCCTTGGAGAAGCCGCCGACGAGCACGATGTCGTCGTAGCTCTCGTCGAAGTGGCGCACGATCGAGTTGCCGCGCACGCCGTAGGGCGAGGACTCGCCGGGACCGCGCTCGCCGATGACGCCGAAGCCGTGGGCGTCGTCGACGTACAGCAGCGCGCCGTGACGGCGCGCGACCTCTGCGAACGCGCGCAGGTCGGGTGCGTTGCCGGTCATGCTGTTGATGCCGTCCATGCACACCAGCCGCGCGGGGTCGCGCTCGGCGGCGAGCAGCTCGTCGAGGTGGTCGGGGTCCTCGAAGCGGAAGCGCCGCACGGCGGCGCCGCGCGCGCGCGCGACCTGGCAGCCGTCGTAGATGGTCTTGTGTGCGCGCGCGTCGAGGAAGATGGTGCCGGAGGCGGCGAGCACGGGGATGACGGAGTTGTGGATGTGCGTGATGGTGGGCAGCACGAGCGTGTCCTGGCAGCCGAGCAGGTCGGTCAGCCGCGTCTCGATGTGCTCGTACAGCACGGGGCTGCCGAGCAGCCGCGACCAGCTGGGGTGCGTGCCCCATTCCTCCAGGAAGCCGGGCACGGCGGCGATGATCTCGGGGTCGAGATCGAAGCCGAGGTAGTTGCAGGAGGCGAAGTCGGCGAGCCAGTGATCGCCGACGCGGATCATGCGCCCGTCGATCTGCTCGATGACGGCGTCGATCATCGGGTGGGAGGCGCGCAGGGACTCGATGTCGCTGACGGTTTCGAGCCAGCGGTCGATCCAGCGCCCGCTCGAGCGCGGCGGCGCGGTGGTGCGCAAGGACGTGGAGGCCGGCGGATATGACATATCCGAACCCCCATCGGATCGCGAGGGCAAAGCCTTGATGGCTTCGCTGTCAGCTCGTCAATTCACCCATCCAGCGCAGGATTTATTGCATCAACGCGGCGAGGCCGGCGTGGGCGCCCGCGAGCTCGTCGAGCGTGAGCGTGAGCATCCTGCCGGCGCTGGCGCCGGCGGCGACGATCGTGAGCGCGTCGTCGCCGACCCTGCCGATGTCGAGGACCGGCACGGCGTGGGCGCGCTGGCGCAGCTCGCGCAGGGCGTCGGCGCTGGCGCTGACGAGGAAGCCGCCGGGGCCCTCGCCGAACAGCGCGGCGCTGAGCAGCGCGGGGACGCGCGACGGCGACCCTGGCGCGTGCGGGGCGGGCGCGAGCAGCGGGATCCCTTCCCACAGGTCCTCGCCCAGCTCGACCTCCGCGCCGAGCCCCCCGGCGAGGCAGCACTCGGCGAGCGCCACCGCGAGCCCGCCCTCGGCGATGTCGTGGGCGCTGGAGAGCAGGCCGTCGCGGGCGCCGCGGCGGACGAGCTCGTGCGTGGCGGTGACGGTGGCGATGTCGATCTCGGGGAGCCCGTCGGGGAGCGGCTCGCCGCACAGCTTGGCGAGCTCGCTGGCGCCGCGCGAGGGGCGCGGCCGCCCGACGAGCGCTATGTGCTCGCCGGCGCGCTGGAAGCCGAGCGGCGCGGCGCGGCGCGCGTCGGGCAGCCGCCCGACCATGCCGATGACGGGCGTGGGGTAGATGGGGCCGGTGGCGCCCTCGTTGTACAGCGACACGTTGCCGCCGACGATGGGCGCGCGCAGCGCGCGGCAGGCGTCGCCGAGGCCGCGCACGGATTCGCTGAGCTGCCACGCGATGTGCGGCTTCTCGGGGTTGCCGAAGTTGAGGTTGTTGGTCGTGCCGAGCGGCTCGGCGCCGACGCACGCGAGGTTGGCGGCGCACTCGAGCACGGCCTCGACGGTGCCGGTGTAGGGGTCGGCGGCGACGCGCCTGCCGTTGCCGTCGATGCTGACGGCGAGCGCGCTGCCGTCGGGGAGCGCCAGCACGGCGGCGTCGGCCTGCTCGGGCCGGCGCACGGTGCGCGACTGCACGATCGAGTCGTATTGCTCGAACAGCGGCCGGCGCGATGACAGATTTGGAGAGGAGAGGAGGGCGAGCAGGACGTCCCGCGGCGCTGATTCCAGCGTAAGCCCGGCCGTGGCCGCCGGCGCGCCGTAGATCGGCGCGGTGGGCTTGCGCGGCTGCAGGTCGTACAGCGGGCAGTCGTCGACGAGCGCGCTCACGGGCATGTCCCCGACGAGCTCGCCGTGGCGCAGCACGCGCATGCGCCCGCTGTCCCCCTCCGGGGACGATGCGGTGACGACGCCGATCGCGGAGCCGTTGACCTCCCACTTGGCGCAGATGGCGAGCACGGCGTCGACGTTGGCCGGCTCGACGACGCACAGCATCCGCTCCTGGGACTCGGACACCATGATCTCGAAGGGCTCCATGTCGGGCTCGCGAAGCGGCACGTTGGCGACGTCGAGGTCGATCCCGACGCCGCCCTTGGAGGCCATCTCGGAGGCGGAGGAGGTGAGGCCGGCGGCGCCGAGATCCTGCAGCGCGACGATCAGCCCGCGGTCGAGCAGCTCGAGCGAGCACTCGAGCAGCTTCTTCTCCTCGAACGGGTCGCCGACCTGGACGGTGGGCCGCTTGCTGTCGTCGTCGTCTGCCCCGAGCTCGGCGGAGGCGAGCACGGAGGCGCCGCCGATGCCGTCGCGCCCTGTGGAGGCGCCGAACAGGACGAGGACGTTGCCGGGCCCGGCCGCGGCGCTGCGCACCAGCCGCTCGCGCGGCGCGAGACCGAGGGCCATGGCGTTGACCAGGCAGTTGTGCTCGTACGGCGCCTCGAAGTACACCTCGCCGCCGACGGTGGGCACGCCGATCGAGTTGCCGTAGTGGCCGATGCCGGAGACGGCGCCGTCGAGCAGGTAGCGCACGCGCGCGCTCCGCTCGCCGCCGCCCGCGCGCAGCCCGTCGGCCGGGCCGGAGGCGCCGGCGGCGCCCGCCGCCGCGCGCTCATCGGCGCCGGCGGGAGCGTCGCCAGGCTCGCCGAAACGCAGCGAGTCGAGCACGGCGATCGGGCGCGCGCCGATGGCGAAGATGTCGCGCAGGATGCCGCCGACGCCGGTTGCTGCGCCCTGGAACGGCTCGACGGCCGAGGGGTGGTTGTGCGACTCGACCTTGAACGCGCACACGAGCCCGCCGCCGACGTCGACGGCGCCGGCGTTCTCGCCGGGCCCCATGACCACGTGCTCGCCCTCGGTGGGCAGCGTGCGCAGCAGCTTCTTGGAGTGCTTGTACGCGCAGTGCTCGCTCCACAGCAGCGAGTACATGGCGAGCTCGAGGACGTTCGGCACACACCCCTGCTTGGCGCACACGAGCTCATACTCGGAGCGCGTGAGCCCGAGCGCGAGCGCGTCCTCGACGGCGGGTAGCCCGGCGCGCTCAGACACGGCGCGGGTTTGTGCCGTGCATGTGACCTTGCGTCCCGTGCATGTGACCTGGTGTGCCGGGTATGTGACCGTGCGTGCCGCGCGTGTGACCTGGCTGGAGGTCGATGTCCTCTCGAGAGTGGTGTATAGCCATCGCGATACACCACTCCGAAAAGCTAACTCCACCCGAGACCCCGATCACGCGTGCACACCCTCGACGGACATGCGCATGGACTCGAAGATCTTCAAGCCGTCGGCGGACCCGCCGACGAGCTCGTCGACCGCGTGCTCGGGGTGGGGCATCAGCCCGAACACGTTGCCCGCCTCGTTGCACACGCCCGCGATGTCGTGCAGCGAGCCGTTGAAGTTCTGACCGGGCGCGTAGCGCAGCACGATCTGGCCAGAGCGGTCCATCGTGGCGAGCGTCTGAGGGTCGGCGTGGTAGCGGCCCCACGCGTGCTTGGCGGGGATGCTCAGCCGCTCGTCGAGCGCGCACGCGCGCGTGAACGACCCACCGCTGCTCAGGACCTCCAGCTCGACCTGCCTGAAGGTGAAACGCAGGTTGGCGTTCGGCAGCAGCGCGCCCGGCAGCAGGCGCGCCTCGCACAGCACCTGGAAGCCGTTGCAGATGCCCAGCACGAGGCCGCCGTCGCGCGCGAAGTCGATCACCGACTCCATCGCCGGCGAGAAGCGCGCGATGGCGCCGGCACGCAGGTAGTCGCCGTAGGAGAAGCCACCGGGCACGACGATCGCGTCGGCGCCCGCGAGGTCGCGCTGGCCGTGCCAGATGAGCTCGGCGTCGCCGACGCGCCTGGCTGCTTCCAGCGCATCCACCTCGTCGCAGGAGCCGGGAAACTGAAGGACGCCGAACTTCACTCGAGGATGATCTCGTAGTCCTCGACGAGAGGGTTGGCGAGCAGCTTCTCGCACATCGGCTGCAGCTGCGCGGGGTCCTCGACGTCGAGCTCGATCAGGCGGCCGATGTGGACGTTCCCGACGCCGGCGAAGCCGAGCGCGGGCAACGCACGCTCGACGGCGGCTCCCTGAGGGTCGAGGATGCCCGCCTTGGGGCGGATCAGGACGCGCGCCCTCACGCGGCGGTCCGGTCGAGCCACGCCTGGAACGGCTCGCCGGTGATGCGCTCGTAGGCCTCGACGTAGCGCGCGCGTGTGCCCGCGACGACGTCATCGGGGATCGCGGGCGCGGGCGGCTTCTTGTCCCAGCCGCTGGCGGCGGCCCAGTCGCGCACGTACTGCTTGTCGAAGCTCGGCTGGCCGTGGCCGACCTCGTAGCCGTCGGCGGGCCAGTAGCGCGAGGAGTCGGGCGTGAGAACCTCGTCACCGAGCACCAGCGCCGGCCCGCCGCCGGCGGCGTCGCCATCGTCGAGGCCGAACTCGAACTTGGTGTCGGCGAGGATCACGCCGTTCGCGCGGGCGTGCTCGGCGGCGAACGAGTACAGCTCGATCGACGCGTCGCGCACGCGCTCCATCAACCCGCGATCGCCCACCAGCGCGACCGCGCCCTCGAAGTCGATCGCCTCGTCGTGGCCGACGTCGGCCTTGGTGCTGGGCGTGAAGATCGGCTCGGGCAGGCGCTCGGACTCGCGCAGACCGGCGGGCAGCGCGATCCCGGACACCGAGCCGGTGGCCTGGTAGTCCTTCCAGCCGGAGCCGGTGATGTAGCCGCGCACGACGCACTCGACCGGCAGCATCGCCAGCCGGCGCACGACGAGCGCCCGCCCGAGCGCCTCCTCGGGCACGCCGTCGGTGGCGGAGACGAGGTGGTTGGCGACGATCCCGGCGGTCTTGGCAAACCAGAACACCGACAGCCCGGTGAGGACCTTGCCCTTGTCGGGGATCGGCGTGGGGTGGACGGCGTCGTAGGTGGAGATGCGGTCGCTGGCGACCATCAGCAGCGGCGGCGGGGCGGGCGGGAAGCTGATCCCGTCGACGCCCTCCATGTCGTACATCTCGCGGACCTTGCCGCTGGCGATGAGGGGCAGCTCGTCGAGCGTCGCAGTCACGCGGCGCGATGCTATCCCAACACTCAAGCGATCGCGTCCAGGCGCGCGAGGATCTCGTCGGCGTGGCGGAGGTAGTGGGTGTAGTCGAAGATCACGTCCAGGTCGAGACCACGCGCGCGCTCGTCGGCGGCGAGCAGCTCGCGCAGCGGGATGCCTTCGTCCCACGCGCGCTGTGCGAGCTCCTGCACCACGCGGTAGGCATCGTCGCGGGACGAGCCGGCCTCTACAAGTGCGAGCAGCACGCGCTGGGAGAAGAGGGCGCCGTGGGTGAGCTCGAGGTTGGCGCGCATGCGCTCGGCGTCGACGGTCATGCCCTGCACGAGCGCGATGGCGCGGTGCTGGAGATAGTCGAGCAGGATCGTCGAGTCCGGCAGGATCACGCGCTCGACGGAGGAGTGGGAGATGTCGCGCTCGTGCCACAGCGCGACGTTCTCCAGACCGGCCTGCGCGTTGGCGCGCAGCACGCGCGCGAGCCCCGAGATCTGCTCGCTCTTGATCGGGTTGCGCTTGTGCGGCATCGCCGAGGAGCCCTTCTGGCCGGCGCGGAACGGCTCCTGGACCTCGCGCACCTCCGTGCGCTGCAGGTGGCGGATCTCGGTGGCGAAGCGCTCGAGGCCAGCGCCAGCGAGGGCGATCGCGCTCAGCAGTTCGGCGTGGCGGTCGCGCGGGACGACCTGCGTGGAGACGTCCTCACGCGCCAGCCCCAACCGCCGCAGCACCCCCGCCTCGAACTCGGGGCTGGTGGCGGCATACGTGCCGACGGCGCCCGACACGGCGCCGACGGCGACCTGGGCGAACGCGCGCCGCAGGCGCGCGGCGTTGCGGTCGGCCTCGAACGCGAAGCCCGCGAGCTTGATCCCGAAGCTCGTCGGCTCGGCGTGCACGCCGTGGGTCCTGCCCACCGACAGCGTGCCCGTGTGCTCGCGCGCGCGGGCGGCCAGCGCCGATGTGAGCGCGCGCGCGCCCGCGACGATCACCTCGCCGGCCGCGCGCAGCTGCAGCGCCAGGGCGGTGTCGAGCACGTCGGAGGACGTCAGCCCGAAGTGGATCCAGCGCCCGGCCTCGCCCACAGACGCCGCCAGCACGTCGACGAACGCGGCGACGTCGTGCTCGGTCACGCGCTCGCGCTCGTTGACCTCTTCGACCGTGAAGCTCGCCCCACGGATCGCCTGCAGCTCCGCCGTGCTGGGGCCGGCATCGCCGAGCAGCACTGGCAGCTCCTCACAGGCCGCCAGCTCGACCTGGCGCCACGCGTCCATGCGCGCCTCGTCGGTCCACAGGGCGCCTAGCTCGGGGCGGGTGTAGCGGGCGATCACGTCGGTTGATTATCGCCGCCGGCCGGCCAGCGCGCCCTCAAGCGGCGACGATGGATCACAGCTGGCGGCGCGCCCTCACGCACCGAGGATCTGCGCGGCCAGCACGGCGGCGTTGCGGGGGTTGTCCAGGCCGACGCACGCCACAGGCACGCCCGGTGGCATCTGCACGATCGACAGGATCGCGTCGAGGCCGCCGGCGGCCGTCAGGCGGCCCGACAGCGGCACGCCGATCACCGGCAGGTCGGTGTGCGCGGCGACCGCGCCGGGCAGCGCCGCGGAGATGCCGGCGCCGGCGATGATCACGCGCAGGCCGCGCATGCGCGCGTTCTTGGCGTATTCGGCCACGACGTCGGGCTCGCGGTGGGCGGACATCACGCGCACCTCGTGCATGATGCCCCGCTCCTCGAGCTCGCGGGCGGCCTTCTCCATCGTCTCCATGTCGCTCTTGGAGCCCATCACGATGCCCACGCGCGGGGCGTCCACGTCGATGTCGTCGAGCTGCGCCTGCACCTCCGCCTCCTCCATCAGCTCGGGCACCAGCGATATCCCCGGCGCACCGGTCGGCCTCCCCTCCTGGCCGGAGGGACCATCTGTCCGCTTGGCGTCGATGTCGGCCACGTTACAGCGACGCGATGAAGTCGTCGATCGGGATCGCCGACAGCGTCTCGTAGCGAGCGGTGCCGCGCGAGCCGAGCTCGAGCGACACGCGCGCCATCGTGCCGTCGTCGGGCGCCTCCACAACGGAGATGAAGTCGACGTGGCCGAGCGTCGCCCACTGCGCCTTGACCGTAGCGCCGAGCTGTTCGACCTCCTTGTTGACCTCCTTGATCCGCTGCGGGTTGTTCTTGACCGTCTGAACACCCTCGGGTGTGAGGGTGGTGAGCATGACGTAGGTGGGCATGGCTGGCTGCTCCTCCCGTGGGTGATTGGGCCTGTCGCGGCGCTGCGCCCGCGGTGCGGGCACCGCGTTTGTACCGCATCGGCCAGCGCGCCGCAGCTCAGGCTGTGACGGTGTCGGCGCCGACCTTCTCGATCGCCAGCTCGCCTTCGCGGGTGTCGACCTTCACCGTGTCGCCTTCGCGGATCTCACCCGCCAGCAGCGCCAGCGCCAGGCGGTCGGTCAGCTGCTTCTGGATCACGCGGCGCAGCGGGCGCGCACCGTACGTCGGGTCATAGCCCAGGTTCGCGATCAGCTCGCGCGCCCTGTCGGTGAGCGTCACCCGCACGCCGCGCTCGGCCACGCGCGCGATCACGCGCGCCACCTGCAGGTCGACGATCTCCGATATCTGCTCGCGCGTGAGCGCGTCGAAGCGCACGATGTCGTCCAGGCGGTTGATGAACTCAGGCTTGAAGTGCTCCAGCAGCGACGTGCGCAGTTCCGCGTCACGCGACGACGCCGAGCCGGACCCGCCGCCGACGGGCAGGTTGGAGGTCATGATCAGGACGGTGTTCTTGAAGTCCACCGTGCGGCCCTGGCCGTCGGTCAGGCGGCCGTCGTCCATCACCTGCAGCAAGGTGTTGAACACGTCCGCGTGCGCCTTCTCGATCTCGTCCAGCAGCACCACCGAGTACGGGCGCCGGCGGACCGCCTCCGTCAGCTGCCCCCCCTCCTCGTAGCCCACGTAGCCGGGGGGCGCGCCCACCAGGCGCGACACGGAGTGTTTCTCCATGTACTCCGACATGTCGATGCGGATCATCGCGTCCTGTGAGTCGAACATGAACTCCGCCAGCGCGCGCGCCAGCTCCGTCTTGCCCACGCCCGTCGGGCCCAGGAACAGGAACGAGCCGATCGGCCGGTCGGGGTCCTGCAGGCCCGCGCGCGAGCGGCGCAGCGCCGTCGCCACCGCCTCGATCGCCTCGTCCTGCCCCACCACGCGTTCGTGCAGGCGCTCCTCCATGTGGATCAGCTTCTCCGTTTCCCCCTCCAGCAGACGGCTCACAGGGATGCCCGTCCAGCGCGCCACCACCTCCGCCACGTCGTCCGCGTCGACCTCCTCTTTCAAGAACACCGGAGCCTCCTCTTCCGCAGGCTGGGCGCCGTCGCCGCCCTGCCCGCCGCCGCCGGCGTCGCCCTCACCACGCTGCCCCGCGGAGCCGCCCTCGAGGGCGGCCAACTCTTTCTCCATCTCCGGGATCTCCCCGTAGCGCAGCTCCGCCGCGCGCTGCAGGTTGGCTTCGCGTTCGGCCCGCTCCATCTCGCTGTTCGCCTGCTCCAGGCGCTCCTTCAGGTCGGACACGCCCTTGATCGCGTCCTTCTCCTTCTGCCACTGCGCCTTCATCGTCTGCGAGCGCTCCTTCAGCTCCGACAGCTCGCCCTCGATCGCCTCGCGCCGCTGCTTGGACGCCGCGTCCTTCTCCTTGCGCAAGGACGTCAGCTCGATCTCCAGCTGCATCACGCGGCGGTCCACCTCGTCGATCTCCGTCGGCAGCGAGTCGATCTCGATGCGGATCTTCGACGCCGCCTCGTCGATCAGGTCGATAGCCTTGTCCGGCAGGAAGCGGTCGGCGATGTAGCGCTGCGACAGCGTCGCCGCCGCGATCAGCGCGCTGTCCTGGATGCGCACTTTGTGGTGCACCTCGTAGCGCTCCTTCAGCCCGCGCAGGATCGCGATCGTGTCCGCCACCGTCGGCTCGCCCACCAGCACCGGCTGGAAGCGGCGCTCCAGCGCAGCGTCCTTCTCGATGTACTTGCGGTACTCGTCCAGCGTCGTCGCGCCCACCGCGCGCAGTTCCCCGCGCGCCAGCATCGGCTTCAGCAGGTTCGACGCGTCCACCGACCCCTGCGCCGCGCCCGCGCCCACGATCGTGTGCAGCTCGTCCAGGAACAGGATGATCGTGCCCTGCGCGTCCGAGACCTCTTTCAGCACACCCTTCAGCCGCTCCTCGAACTCCCCCCTGTAGGCCGCGCCCGCCACCAGCGCCCCCATGTCCAGCGCGATCACGCGCCGCTCGCGCAGCGACTCCGGCACGTCGCCCGACACGATCCTGCGCGCCAGGCCCTCCACGATCGCCGTCTTGCCCACGCCCGGCTCGCCGATCAGCACCGGGTTGTTCTTCGTGCGCCTGCTCAGCACCTGCACCACGCGGCGGATCTCCTCGTCGCGCCCGATCACCGGGTCGAGCTTGCCCTGCTCCGCCATCTCCGTCAGGTCGCGCCCGAAGCGCTCCAGCGGGCTCTGCTCCTCCTGCGACGCGCTCTGCGCGCTGGGGGCCGCTCCATTTGGCGGTGTCATCGCTGCTCCTTCCTCGGACGCGCACGGAACGGCGAGCGGGCGTCCGCCGCGCGCACCAGCTCCACGCCGCCGCGGTAGGGCACCGTCAGCTCCGCGCGGAACGAGCGGCGCACCTCCTCCAGCTCGTTCGCCAGGCGCACCTGCGCCTGCAGCGCTTCCAGCTCGATCTCCTCGATGCGCGCCCGCATGCTCTCGATCTCCTGCTCCAGGCGCAGCACGCGCTCCACGCCCGCCAGGTTCAAGCCCAGCTCCGCCGTCATCTCCTGGATGCGCCGCAGCTTCTCCACGTCCTCCTGCGAGTACAGCCGCGTGCCCTTCGGCGAGCGCTGCGGCTCGATCAGGCCGCGCGTCTCGTACACGCGCAGCGTCTGCGGGTGCATGTTCGCCAGCTCCGCCGCCACCGAGATCATGAACACGCCGCGGTCGCTCGCCATCGTGATCCGCTTCACGCCACCGTCGCTCGCCACCGCAAGTCGCTTCACCTCACGAGCCATCGCCCGCCCCCTTCGCCGCGGTGTCGCCCGCCGCGCCCGCGGCGGCGCGCGCGGCGGCTGCCGCGGAGCCGTTGTCGAACAGGCCCGCGCGGGGGTTGCCGTCGAGCGTCTTCGACAGCTCCTCGATCGCGCTCTCCTGCTCCTTGCTCAGGTTCTTCGGCACGTCGATCACGAAGCGGTAGTGGATGTCGCCTCTCTCTCCAGACCTGCCGAGCTTCGGCGGCCCCTCGCCGCGCAGGCGCTGCACCGTTCCGGAGGCCGTGCCCGGCCGCACGCGCAGCGTCTTCGTGCCCGACAGCGTCGGCACCTGCACCTCCGCGCCGCGCAGCGCCTCCGGGATGCTCAGCGGCACCTCCACCTCGAGATTGTCGCCCTTGCGTGTGAACAGCGACGACGGCTCCACGTGCGTGATCAGGTACAGGTCGCCCGGCGGCCCGCCGTTGCGGCCCGGCTCGCCCTTGCCCGCCAGGCGGATGCGGCTGCCGTCGCGCACGCCCGCCGGGATGTTCACGCGCAGGCGCTTGACCGTGCGCACCGCGCCCGCGCCCTTGCACGTCGGGCAGGGATCCTCGATCACCGTGCCCGTGCCGCCGCACAGCGAGCACGGCTGGGAGATCGAGAACATCCCCTGACCCTGCGTCTCGATCCCGCGCCCCTCGCAGCGCGGGCACACCGACGGCGCCGTGCCCGGCTTCGCGCCCGTGCCGTGGCACGTCGGGCAGCTCTGGTGCATCGGCACCTGCAGCGGCACCTGCGCCCCCGACACAGCCTGGTCGAAGGAGATCGACACCTGCGCCTCCAGGTCGGTGCCCTTTTCCGCGCGCGGTTTCGTGCGCACGCGCCTGCCGCTCGTCGAGCCGCCGAACAGGTTCGACAGGATGTCGCCCATCGAGTTGCCGTCGAAGTCGAAGTTGCCGAAGCCCCCGAAGCCGCCCCCGGGGCCCGCGCCCGTCGCGAACGGCCCCGAGCCGCTGTCGTACTGCTTGCGCTTCTCCGGGTCGCCCAGCACGTCGTGCGCCTGCGAGATCTCCTTGAAGCGCGCCTCCGCCTGCTTGTCGTCGGGGTTGCGATCGGGGTGGTACTGGCGCGCCAGCTTGCGGTAGGCCTTCTTGATCTCCTCCGGGGTCGCTTTCTTGTCGACCCCGAGCGTCTTGTAGTAGTCCGGTCTGCTCGCCATCACATGCTCCGTCCTAAGCGGCCACGACCACGCGCGCGGGACGCAGCACGCCCTCGCCCAGCCTGTAGCCGTCCTGGTAGACCTCCACCACCGTCCCGCTCGCGCTGCCGCCGGGCGGCTGCTCCGCCGTCGCCACCGCCTCGTGCACCGACGGATCGAACGGCTCGCCCAGGGGACAGAAGGAGTCGATGCCCGCGCGTGCCAGCGCCGCCTTCAGCTCCGTGCGCACCAGGCGCACGCCCTGCAGCAGCGGGTCGTCCTCCGCCGCCGCCTCCAGCGCCCGGTCGAGGTTGTCCAGCGCCGGCAGCAGCTCCTTCGCCAGCGAGCTCACGCCACGGTCGCGCGCGGCCGCCGACTCGCGCGCGACACGCTTGCGGTAGTTCTCGAAGTCCGCCTGCGTGCGCTGCGCCAGCGCCAGGTACTCGTCGCGCTGCTTCGCCGTCTTCACCAGCTCGTCCAGGTCGCCCTCGAGCTCCCGGGCGTCGTCGGCTTCGGTCGTGGTCTGGGCGTGCGCGTCTGCGTCGTGCGCTCTCGCGCCCGCCGCAGTCGCTCCCGCCCCGTCGGGGCGCGATCCCCCCGCCGCCGGCGCAGGCGCCTGCTCGCCCGCGCCGGGGGTGGAGCGCTCGGACTCCGATCCGTCGACTGTGATGTCGATCTCCGTCATCGAACGCCTACGCCTGGGGCTCGTCTACGACCTCGGCATCCACGACGTCCTCCTCGTCCGACGAGGACGTCCCGTCCGGCCCGCCGTCGGCCGCCGCGCCGTTGCCGGACGCCGCCGCCTGCTCCTGGGCGCGCTGGTACATCGCCTCCGAGACTGCGTGGAAGGCCGTCTGCAGCGTCTCCGCCTTGGCGTTGATCGTCGCCGGATCCTCGGACTCCAGCACCTCGCGCAGCTCCTTGATGGCCTCCTCGATGCGACCTTTGGAGTCGGCGTCGACCTGGTCACCGAGATCCGCCAGCTGGCGCTCCGCCTGGTAGGCGGCGTTCTCGCCGTTGTTGCGCGCCTCCGCCAGCTCGCGCGCCCTGCGGTCCTCCTCGGCGTGGGACTCCGCGTCGGAGACCATGTTCTTGATCTCCTCGTCCGACAGGCCAGAGCCGGCCTTGATCTCGATCTTCTGCTCCTTGCCCGTGCCCAGATCCTTCGCCGACACGTTCAAGATGCCGTTCGCGTCGATGTCGAACGCGACCTCGATCTGCGGTATCCCTCGCGGCGCCGGCGGGATGCCGGTCAGCTGGAACTTGCCCAGCGACTTGTTGTACTGAGCCATCTCGCGCTCACCCTGCAGCACGTGGATCTCAACCGACGGCTGGTTGTCCTCCGCCGTCGAGAAGACCTCGCCCTTGCGTGTCGGGATCGTCGTGTTGCGCTCGATCAGCTTCGTCATCACGCCGCCCTTCGTCTCGATGCCAAGGGTCAACGGGGTGACGTCCAGCAGCAGCACGTCCTTCACGTCGCCCGCCAGCACGCCAGCCTGGATCGCCGCGCCGACCGCGACCACCTCATCGGGGTTGACCCCGCGGTGCGGCTCTTTGCCGGTCAGGTCTTTGACCTTCTCCTGCACCGCCGGCGAGCGCGTCATGCCGCCGACCAGCACGATGTGGTCGATCTCCTTCACGCCCTTGTTTTTCGCGTCGTCCATCGCCTGGCGCACAGGCGCCACCACGCGGTCGAGCAGGTCGGACGTCAGCTCCGCCAGCTTCGCGCGGGTGAGACGCGTGTCGAGGTGCTTCGGCCCCGAGGAGTCCGCCGTGATGAACGGCAGGTTGATCTGCGTCTCCTGCGTCGTCGACAGCTCGATCTTCGCCTTCTCCGCCGCCTCGTACAGCCGCTGCAGCGCCATCGGGTCCGCACTCAGATCGATGCCTTGGCTCTTCTTGAACTCCGACACCAGCCAGTCGACGATCGCCTTGTCGAAGTTGTCGCCGCCCAGGTGGTTGTCACCCGCCGTCGACTTCACCTCGAACACGCCGTCGCCGATCTCCAGCACCGACACGTCGAACGTGCCCCCGCCCAGGTCGAACACCAGGATCGTCTGGTCTGACTCCTTGTCCAGGCCGTACGCCAGCGACGCCGCCGTCGGCTCGTTGATGATGCGCTTGACGTCGAGCCCCGCGATCTTGCCCGCGTCCTTCGTCGCCTGGCGCTGGTCGTCGTTGAAGTACGCCGGCACCGTGATCACCGCGCCATCCACAGCCTCGCCCAAATACGCTTCCGCGTCGGTCTTCAGCTTCTGCAGGATCATCGCCGAGATCTCCGGCGGGGAGTGCTGCTCGCCACCCGCTTCCACGCGCGCGTCGCCGTTCGGGCCGGAGACGACCTTGTACGGAACGATCGACTCCTCCTCCTTCACTTCGGACTCCTTGCGGCCCATGAAGCGCTTGATCGAGAACACCGTGTTCTGCGGGTTCGTGACCGCCTGGCGCTTGGCCACCGTGCCGACGAGGCGCTCGCCCGACGCCGTGAACGCCACCACCGACGGGGTCGTGCGCCCGCCCTCCGCGTTCTCGATGACGGTCGGCTCGCCACCCTCCAGCACGGCCATGCACGAGTTCGTCGTGCCGAGGTCGATGCCTATGGTCTTAGCCATTCGTAATGCTCCTTCTAATACGCTTTATAAATCTGAGTGACAGTGTGGCAGATTTCCTGCACGGCGTCAAGTGCGAGTGGGCTCAAGTGCGAATGGGCCGTGGCGATTGTGGTTTGCTCCTTCGACGTGGTGTATCGCTATGGCTATACAGTGTTCGGTTGAGACGCTTCGCCGCCGCACCGGCGCCAACGTCTGGATACCCCCCACAAGGGGGGTTTGACACCATCGCGCTCGTAACGACGCGCGCGACGCGGGTAGTAGTGCCGTAGTGACCCGCCTCGAGCGCAACGCCAACATCATCGCTGTGGTGGTCCCGTTTCTGGGCGTGATCGTGGCGGCTGTGGTGCTGTGGAACCACTTCCTCGGGCCGCGCGACCTGGCGATCTTCGCAGTGATGTACCTGTTGAGCGCGCTCGGGATCACGGTCGGCTTCCATCGCCTGCTCACCCACCGGGCCTTCCAGACGCGCCCGTGGCTGCGCTACACGCTGGCGATCCTCGGCTCGATGTCGCTGCAGGGCGGTGTCATCGACTGGGTGGCCGACCACCGCAAGCACCACACGTTCACCGACGAAGAGGGCGATCCGCACAGCCCCCACGCAGGGCACGGCGCCGGCCTGCGCGGCATGGTCGCGGGCCTGTGGCACGCGCACGTCGGCTGGCTGTTCGAGACCCACGGCCAGGCGTCCTCCAAACGCTTCGCCCGCGACCTCGTCGAGGACCCGGTCATGCGGCGCATCAACAGGAGCTTCCCGCTGATCGCCCTCGCCAGCCTCGCGCTGCCGTTCCTGCTCGGCCTCGCGCTCAGCGGCGGCTCGCTCATCGACGGCGGCCTGTCCGCGCTGCTGTGGGCGGGCCTCGTGCGGATCTTCCTCGTGCACCACATCACCTGGAGCATCAACTCCATCTGCCACTTCTTCGGCAGCCGCCGCTTCGACACCGACGACCAGTCGACGAACGTCTTCTGGCTCGCGCTGCCCTCCTTGGGCGAGGCCTGGCACCACAACCACCACGCGTTTCCGCAGTCCGCGTTCCACGGCCTGCGCTGGTACGAGCTCGACCCCTCCGGCTGGCTGATCCTCGCGCTCGCGCGTGTGGGGCTGGCGTGGGACGTCGTCACGGTCACACCCGAGCGCGCACGCGCCAAGCTGCAGGGCGCCACCGCCCCGGTGCGTGCCGACACCGCCTCCGCTCCGCGCTGAGAGCGCCACCGGCACGCCGGAGCGCTACCGTTGTGCGCATGAACATGGTCCCATCGGGGCCTTTGAAGCCGCGGCTGCGCGGCGTGCTGCACGAGTACGGGTTCTTCGTCTCGCTGGTCTGCGGCGTGGCGCTGATCCTGGCGGCGTCCGACGGAAAGGCGCGCGTGGCCGCCACGATCTACGCGGTCGCCGTATCCGGCCTGCTGGGCACCAGCGCGCTGTATCACCGCGTCACCTGGCGTCCGCGGGCACGGCGCTGGATGCGGCGGCTTGACCACTCGATGATCTTCGTGCTGATCGCCGGCACCTACACACCCGTCGCGCTGCTCGCGCTGAAGGGATCGCTGGCGAGCACCATCCTGATCGTGATGTGGGCGGGCGCGCTCGGCGGAGTCCTGTTCAAGCTGCTGTGGATCGACGCGCCCAAGTGGCTGTTCGCGGCGGTGTACGTCGCGCTCGGCCTGGTCACCGCGGCGATCTTCGGCGAGCTGCCCGCGGCGATCGGCTGGCTCGGCGCGGCCGGACTGGCCGGCGGCGGCCTGCTGTACGTGATCGGCGCGATCGTCTACGCCAGCGGGCGGCCGAACCCGTGGCCGAAGGTGTTCGGCTACCACGAGGTCTTCCACACGCTCGTGCTCGTCGCCGCCGCGCTGCAGTACGCGGTCATCGCGTTCGCTGTGCTGCCGCGCGGCTGAGGCGACCGGACCCGCCCTCAGATGAACTCCGACCGGCTCGGGCACATTCGCGCGAGTGCGCATTCCATGCACGCCGGCGAGCGCGCGTGGCACGTGCGCCGGCCGTGACGCAGCAGGTTGACATGCAACTCGAGCTCCTGGCCGGGCGGCGTCAGCGCGAGCATCTCGTCGTGGAGCTCCTCGAACGGCGCCCCGGCGCGCAGCAAGCCGAGGCGCGTGCCCACCCGTGAGACGTGCGTGTCCACCGGCACGTCGCGCAGACCGAACGCGAACAGCAGCACGCACGCGGCCGTCTTGCGGCCCACGCCGGGAAGAGCCACGAGGTAGTCGCGCGCCTCGTCGATCGGGACACGCGGCAGCCAGTCGAGGGACAGCTCGTGGCCCGCATCGCGCGGGTCTTCCTCGATCGCGCGCAGGATCGCCTGGATGCGCGCGGACTTGACCTTCGAGATACCGCCCGGGCGGATCGCCTCCTCAACCTCCTCCACGGGCGCGTCGCATACCTGCTGCCACGTCGGAAAGCGCTCGCGCAGACGCAGGTAGGCGACGTCGCGGTTGCGGTCGTTGGTCGACTGCGAGAGCACCGTCAGCACGAGCTCGGCGATCGGGTCTCCGTGCGGGCGCATCAACGGAACGCCGTACACCTCGCGCAGGCGTTCTCGCACCCTCACCACCCGAGCGCGCGTGGGCGCGCTCCAGTCGGCGGGTGGGGTGCGACGGGAGCGTTGTCGGACGAGCGCGCCCATCGCGTCACCGTACCCGCCGGGCGCCTTCGCCACCCGCCTCGACGTGGCAGCCGCCCCTATATCCTCGCCCGGTGCCCCAGGTGAGCAGGCTCGCGCGCAGGGTCCCGGCCTGGGCGATCACCGCGGTGCTGAGCGTCGTCTACCTGATCGTGGCGCCCGCCAGCCCCGACCTGGCGGCGGCCAGCTACCGCAGCAACCTGTTCTCGCGAGTCGGCTTCACGCTGTGGGACGACTCGTGGTACGGCGGCCACCACCTGCTCGCGTACTCGGTGCTCGCGCCCGCGCTGGGGGCGTGGATCGGGCCCCAGCCGCTGGCGGCGATCTCGATGATCGTCGCGACGGCGCTGTTCGCGCTGCTGCTCAACGAACGCTTCCCCGCGCGCGCCACGCGCATCGCCGCCGCGTGGTTCGCGATCGGCGCGTCGATCGCGCTGCTGTCCAGCCGCGTGCCGTTCGACCTCGGGCTGGCGGTCGGCCTCGGCTCGGCGTTGGCCGCGCAGCGCGGCCGGCCGCGCTGCGCGCTCGTGCTGGCGCTGCTGTGCACCCTGTCCAGCCCCGTGGCCGGCGCGTTCCTGGCACTGGCGTTCCTGGCGTGGGCGCTGGTGGGCCCTGCGCGCGTCCGGCCGGCGGCGCTCACGATCGCGGCGCTCGCCCCCATCGGGCTGCTCACGCTCGCGTTCCCCGAAGGCGGCTCGCAGCCGTTCGTCGGCTCCGCCTTCTATCCGGAGTTGGCGGGCGTGTTGGTGATCGCCGCGCTGATCCCCACGGACCGGGCGACGCCCGCGCAGCGCGTGCTGCGGATCGGCACGCTGCTGTACGCGGTCGCGCTCATCGGCTCCTTCGTCGTGCCGACCGCGGTCGGCGGCAACGCCGACCGGCTCGGAGCGCTCGTGGCAGGGCCGGTCGCCGCGTGCGCGCTCGCGTGCGCCTCGCGCGGGCGCCGGCGCGCGCTGATCGTGCTCGCGCCCCTCCTCTTCTACTGGCAGGCGAACGCGCCCGTCGCGGACTTCGAATCGACACTCTCCAACCCGTCGGTGAGCGCCTCCTTCTACGCCCCCCTGCTCGGCGAGCTACGCGCGCTCGGCGTCGGCTACGGAGCGCGTCCCGCGCGCATCGAGGTGGTCGCCACCGCCGACCACTGGGAGGCGCGTTGGGTGGCCCCGCACGTGATGATCGCCCGCGGCTGGGAGCGCCAGCTGGACGTGTACCGCAACGGCATCTTCTACGACGAATCCAAGCCGCTCACCGCCGCGAGCTATCGCGCGTGGCTCGCGCAGAACGCCGTCTCCTACGTCGCGCTGCCGGACGCCCCACTCGACTACTCCGCGCGGTCGGAGGCGCGCCTGTTGACCGCGGCGCGCCCGTCCTACCTGCAAGAGATCTGGCACTCGGCGCGCTGGCGCCTGTTCGCCGTGCGCGGCGCCACGCCGCTGGCCAGCCCGCCGGCGGTGCTGCGCAGCGCGAGCAGCGACTCGCTGACGCTGTACGCGCCGCGCGCCGGCTACTACACGGTACGGGTGCGCTTCACCCCCTACTGGGCGCTGGCCAGCGGGAGCGGGTGCGTGGCGCGCGCGCCCGCCGGCTGGACCGAGGTGCAGGCCCGTCGCGAGGGCAGCTTCCACGTGGTCATCCGCTTCTCGCTCGCGCGCGTGCTCAGCGAAGCCCCTCGCTGCCGTTGAGCATCGTCTAGGCTTTCTCGCGATGGTCGCCCGCGCTCGCCTCCTGCAGGAGCGCCTCCTGCCGCACGGTTGGCTTGACGTGCTGCGGCAGGTTGCCCTCTTCGCCGCCGCCTACGGCTCCTACCGGCTGGTGCGCGGAGTGGTCGAGGGAGACGCCAACGAGGCCTTCGCCCACGCACGCGATGTGATCACGCTGGAGCGCACGCTGCATGTGTTCGTCGAGCCCTCCGTCCAGGCATGGGCGTCGAGCAGCCACTTCCTGATGGTCCTGTGCAGCTGGCTGTACGTGAACGCGCAGACGAGCGTCACGATCGCGGCGCTCGTGTACCTGTACGTGCGCCACAACCGCAACTTCTACTTCGTGCGCAACATGTTCATGGTCGCGATGACGATCGCGCTCGTCGGCTACGTCGTGTTCCCGACCGCGCCGCCGCGCTTCATGCCCGAATGGGGCTTCGTCGACAGCGTCGCCGACTTCACCGGCATCCACGTCTCGCACACGAGCGCCTCGCTCAACGCGCTGACCAACCTGTACGCCGCCGTGCCGTCGATGCACGTCGCGTTCGCGCTGATGATCGGCTGGACGCTCGCGCGCCTGGTGCGCTGGCGTGTGGCGCGCGTGCTGTGGCTGCTGTACCCCTTCCTGATGGCCTTCGTGATCGTCGTGACCGCCAACCACTTCATCTTCGACGCGGTCCTCGGCGCGCTCACCGCCGGCGTCTCCGCCTACGCCGCCGCACGGCTCGCGCGCGTGCGGCCGCAGGCTTGGCGCTTCACGACCGTCTCCGGCCCCCAGCTGAGCGCGAGCGGATAGAGCACCCAGGCGAGGATGGCACCACCCAGGCAGCACGCCCCGTCTCGCCGCACCCGGCGAGCCCTCGGCCGTTCATCCACGCAGCGCGCGCGCGCGCCGATCGGATCGGGCGTTCGCCGCGAGCTCGTGCGCAACCGGCTGATCGAGTCGCGCCTGACCCCCAACGCGATCTCGCTCACGGGCTTCGCGCTGAACGTGCTCGCCGCGGCGCTCGTGTGGGAGCGGCTGTTCTTCCTCGGCGGCGTCGCGTTCATCGTCGGCTCGATCATGGACACGCTCGACGGGCGCTACTCGCGCATGTCGGGCAAGGGCACACCGTTCGGGGCATTCCTGGACTCGACGCTCGATCGCATCGAGGAGGGGATCGTGCTGACGGCCGTCGCCGGCTACTTCGCGCTGCACGACAACCGCGTCGCGGCCGCCGCCGTGGTGGTCGCGGTGCTGGCGTCGCTGATGGTCAGCTACACGCGCGCCCGCGCCGAGGCGCTCGGCGTGGAGTGCAAGGTGGGCATCGCCACACGGCCGGTGCGCGTGGTGATCCTCGCGATCGGCCTGATCTTCGCCAGAGGCGCCTCGCTGGGCAACTTCGAGCTGCTGCAGCCGGCCGTGTACGTGCTCGCGGTGCTCAGCGTGATCACCGTCGCCCAGCGCATCTGGCACGTTCGCCGCGAGCTGTCGGTGTGACCTGACACCAGCCGTGGAGTAGTTAGCACGAACTTCTAGGAAGGAATCTCCCCAAGTGAGCACACAAATCAGCAAAGCCAACGGCCGCGCCACGAGTAACGGCGCGGCCTCCAAGAACGGCGCCGCGCGCTACCAGTCCGAGAAGGTGCGCGTCGCGATCGTCGGCGTCGGCAACTGCGCCTCCGCGTTCGTGCAGGGCGTCCACTACTACCGCGACGCCGACCCCGATCAGCGGGTTCCGGGCCTGATGCACGTAGACCTCGGCGGCTACCACGTGCGCGACATCGAGTTCACGGCCGCCTTCGACATCGACGTCGCCAAGGTCGGCAAGGACCTCGGCCAGGCGATCTGGTCCGGCCAGAACAACACCATCAAGTTCGCCAAGGGCAAGCATGCCGTTCCCGCCAAGCTGGGCGTGCCCGTGCACCGCGGCATGACCCACGACGGCCTCGGCAAGTACCTCAAGGAGAAGATCACCAAGGCTCCCGGCGAGACCGCCGACATCGTCAAGATCCTCAAGGACACGCACACCGACGTCGTCGTCTCCTACCTGCCGGTGGGCTCGGAGGACGCGACCAAGTGGTACGTCGAGCAGGTGCTCGAGGCGGGCTGTGGCTTCGTCAACTGCATCCCCGTGTTCATCGCCCGCGAGGACTACTGGGACAAGCGCTTCAAAAAGGCCGGGTTGCCGATCGTCGGCGACGACATCAAGTCGCAGGTCGGCGCCACGATCGTGCACCGCACGCTCGCGCGCCTGTTCGCCGAGCGCGGCGTGGAGATCGAGCGCACCTCGCAGCTGAACGTCGGCGGCAACATGGACTTCTACAACATGCTCGAGCGCGAGCGCCTGGAGTCCAAGAAGATCTCCAAGACCAACGCCGTCACCTCGATCATGGATCACCAGCTGCCCGCCAGCGACATCCACGTCGGGCCCTCCGACTACGTGCCGTGGCTGACCGACCGCAAGTGGGCGCACATCCGCGTCGAGGGCCAGGCGTTCGGCGACGTGCCGCTGAACCTGGAGCTGAAGCTCGAGGTGTGGGATTCGCCCAACTCGGCCGGGATCGTCATCGACGCCGCGCGCTGCTGCAAGCTCGCGCTCAACCACGGCATCGGCGGGCAGCTCGACGGGCCGTCCTCCTACCTCATGAAGTCGCCCCACGAGCAGCGACCCGACGAGCAGGCGCGCAGGGACACCGAGGCCTTCATCGCCAAGTACGCCGGGAGAGTCGGCCCCCACCCACCCACGAAGCCCCGGAAGGTGACGCAGCGCACGAGATAATGGCCCGGATGGCCTGCACGTTCTCGATAGCCCACGTCACGCCGTACCCGTGGGAGGCCGAGGACAACGAGGTCAACGCCCACGTCGAGCGCGTCGCCACGGAGCTCTCCAGGCGCGGCCACCGCGTGCTGGTGCTCGCTCCGTCGCGCTCGCAGGAGCGGGTGCGCGCCTCGCGCAAGGCGCTGCGTGCCGCCGGGAAGGGGGCGGGCGGGCTCTCATCCCTGCTCGAGGGCACCGATCGCGGGACACCCAGGGTGATCGCCGTGGGCGAGGTGCTCGACCTGCGTTTTCAGCTGCCCACCCGCCCGGGCGGCAATACACGCCGGCCGTCGGCCCTGCCGATCGACGTCGCGCGCACGATCGAGGAACTCATGAGCACCGTCCCGCTCGACTTCGTGCACGTCCACGAGCCGTTCGCGCCGAGCACCTCCAACGCCGCCCTGCGCCACTCGCGCGCGCTCAACGTCGGCTCCTTCCACGCCTCCACCGAGCGCCTGCTCTCGACGCTCGTCGCCCGCCGCTTCGTCGAGAGCTTCTTCGGGCGCCTGGACGCGCGCATCGCCAGCCTGCCCACCACAGCCGAGCTGATGGCGCGCTACTTCCCCGGCGACTACCGCCTGCTGGACGACGGCGAGGGCGCCGCGAGCGAGCTCGAGGAGATCTACCGCGGCCTCGCCTCGCGACGACACTCGGCGGACGGGGATCCGGCGCTGCAGCGGCTGCTGGCCGAGCGCCCGCTGATCGAGGTCGACCTGCACATGCACACCGACCACTCCTCCGACTGCGCAACGCCCGTCGAGGTACTGCTGGCGAGCGCGCGCGAGCAGGGGCTGGGGGCTATCGCGGTGACCGACCACAATGAGATCTCCGGCGCGCTGGAGGCGCACGCGCAGGCCGCCGCGCTCGGTCCCCAGGGCGGGTCGGGGTCGAATCTGAAGGTGATCGTCAGCGAGGAGGTCATGACGGCCAGCGAGGGTGAGGTGATCGGGCTGTTCATAAAGGAGAAGATCCCCCGCGGGCTGAGCATGAAGGAGACCGTCGCCGAGATCAAGCGCCAGGGCGGCCTCGTATATGTGCCACACCCGTTCGACCGAATGCACTCGGTGCCCGACTACGAGAGCCTGTTGAAGATCCTCGACGACGTCGACGCGATCGAGGTGTTCAACCCGCGGGTGGCGATCAGCGCGTTCAACGAAGAGGCGGCTCGCTTCGCCGCCAAGTACCGCATCCCCGCGGGCGCAGGCTCGGACTCGCACGTCGCCCAGGGCCTCGGCTCGGTGCGGATACGGATGCGCGACTTCGACGGGCCGGCGGAGTTCCTGCAGTCGCTGCGCGACGGCGAGATCATCACGCGTCCATCCTCGCTGCTGTACGTGCAGGCGCTCAAGTTCCTGCAGACGCGCGCCACGCCGCGGTCGGCGCGACGGGCGAGCAAGGCCCGTCGCCTGAAGCGGCTGAACCGCGCCCACGGCGGCGGCGGGCACCGGTAAGGACCCCTCCACGGCGCGCAAGTCCTGATGCACCGTCAAGGACAAGACGACACGTCGTCAAATCCCTCGGGGTCGATGCCCGTGACCGATGACGAGATCCGCGAGAAGTATCTGGAGCGCGCCATCCGCGAGCTGAACACCCTCACGCGCGATCTGCAGGCGTGCCCGCACTGTCCGCGCGGGAACCTCATGCCGGTGCTCGGGTCCGGACACCCGCAGGCGGACATCATGCTTCTGAAGTACTCCGCGCTGCCGTCTGAGATCGAGGAGGGCGTCGCCTTCTACGGGCGCGCCGGCGGAGCGTTGATGAAGTCGCTCAAGCGGCTGTCGATCGATCCGCTCGCCGTTTACGGCACGCTGTGCGTGAAGTGCCCGCTCAGCGACGCCTCGCTGGCCGACTTCGCGTGCGTCTCGCGTGTGGTCGAAGAGATCGCGATCGTGCAGCCCAAGATCGTCGTGGTGATGGGAGCCGACGCGCTCGGCGCGCTCGCGGAGATGGACATCCCGCTCGCGCGCGAGCTGCGCGGGGAGGTGGGTGTGGTCCAGCAGCTGACCCCTATGATCGACGCGCTGTACGTGCCGAGCATCGACGACTCACTCGACGAGCAGGACGCCAAGCGCGACTTCTGGGCCGCCTTCCGCGTGCTCGGCGACTGGTATGCGGCGCAGCCGCCGTACTGACGCAGCCGCCGTACCGACGCCAGCCGCCGTACCGACGCCAGCCGCCGTACCGACGCCAGCCGCCGTACCGACGCCAGCC
>Ga0210390_10000296_pt1 | contig 54064 bp, 57 predicted proteins | sample IncBWH11OmetaG_FD_161050 | JGI IMG/M metagenome (GOLD analysis project Ga0210390, IMG submission 161050) | Forest soil microbial communities from Barre Woods Harvard Forest LTER site, Petersham, Massachusetts, United States - Inc-BW-H-11-O ... | reverse complement strand
CCAACTTCTGGAGCCATCACCCACGTGCCCGGCACCCAGAAGTAGCCCTCCTCTCCATAAGACCAGTAGCCAGGTGTCCACATATAGCCGTCAGCTGGGGCAATCGGTTGAGCATAGATCGGTAGGGCGGGCGGAGCGATCGTGATGGCCACGCCGAACTGCGCAAAGGAGGCAGCCGGTACCGCCAGTATCAGAATCGTAAGCAACAGCAAACGAATAGTACGCATTTTGAATCACCTTTCCAGCTCATCCTTCGATTGCCCGATGGTCGTTGCTGTTGCGGGCTGCGTGGAGTAAGAGGCGACGCCTCAAGCGTCATAGACGAGAATTGCACTGTACCACTGCCACGTCTGAGCACTACGGCTCACTTTACTAAAAAGTCACAATGCAATCTGCGAAGTCATTTCCGTTCTTTGTTGCTTGTTGTTCCCCGATATTGAGTTCTAAGCTGCGCTTTTTTCCTCGGCTGCTTGCGCCGATGCAGGCGTCCCCAGGGTGGTGCAGTGGTCGGCGTGGAGCTTCGCCGCCTCGACGTCGTGATGAACCGCAAGCTGACCGTGGCCGTGAGCCAGATATGCGTGGTGCGCTTCCTTTTCGTGCTCCTCAGCCCGGTTGTATTTCGCAGCCTCGTTGAAATGGTAGGCCGCTTTCTCATGATTTACGAGCGGCGTGATGATAGTGCTCCCAAGTTTTTGACACGTGGTTCTCCTTTGGTGGAAAGCCATCGATCAGTGTGCAAGTACTACTTCTGATCGTTCCGGTTAGCTTTCTCGTCAGCCTTTTCCGCGGCTCTAGCTTGGACTTTTGCTGCGTGAACTTCTGCAAGAAACGGCTGAGCTACGGCCGGAACCGGCACTTGGCCCGAGAGCAACGCCCGAGTTGTGACGTCGGGTCCGTAGATGGCATTCCGTGAATCATTGTCTTGCCGGAGCGAAGCACCGGTCAGCGTGAGCCCGGCGAAGAGGCCCTTAGCGCGGGAGTAGGTCAGGATCTCCGTTTCCAGCTTCCAATCGGTGCCGGCTTCGGCATGCCGTCCAACTGGACCCGCGGCCGCGGAAGCATCCCCTCCAACTTGAAAATTACTATCGAGCAGCCTCTGCATGGCTTTGTCATTCTGAAAGATCATGACCACATCGACAGCTTCCACACCGATCTGCAATCCCCAGCTTCCGCCTGAGATCGTGATGAAAGCGGGCGCACTCCATCCATCCGCGGTGCGACAAGTGGTTACGCCTTTGCCGCCCTCGGCTCCAAAAACAAACCCGCCTTTAACCATGTGCGGTACAACGGCCACGCACTTCGCATGCTCCAATACTTCTTCCGGGATTCCCTTGTCAGGCATCCCCATAATTTCGTGCAACACTGTGGTCGCGTTGTCCAACCGGCCCGTCGCATCTTCTCGCGCAGACGCCGCCCAGCTCAACGTACTGAGACTTAACATCGCAAGTACGAACATTATTTTTTTCATTGAACAGCCTCTTTTCTGTAGCCTCTGCGCCCACGGTCTAGTTAGTGCCGTGTCTGGCACACGAATCGGGTCAGAAATTCAGACGCAACAAGGTCAGGTGAACGTTAGCGGTCAGGACCAAAGCGGTCTGAGCAATAACGCTCACCGCGGCGCTCTGCGATCCTTTTTCTCGGAGAGCTTCAGTGGTGTCTTGCCCAATCGCCTCGAACCCCTGGCCCACTCGATGCCTGCCGAAGGTTTATCTTCAGTCGTGTCGTAGACTGCGTCTTCGGATCTCTCTGCTCTGACTCCGAGTTTGCCGGCAGTCTGCACATCCAACCGGCCGGTGACCGGCAGTTTCTCTGCTCTCTGAAATCCACGGATGCTCGCTCGGGTCCGCAGACCGAATACGCCATCGATCTTCCCACTATAGTGTCCGCCGTCCTGAAGAGTCTGCTGCATCTCCCCCACGTTCTTCCAATCTGCTTCCTGCGGCACTTCGCTGCTGAGATTGATCCCCGAATCAACCGGCATCGGATGGGTTCCCGAGATCCACGGTGTCATCAATAGGAAGACAATCCCGGAGCAAGCGATTTTGCTGGCGAATAACATTCCATGTTCCCCGATTTTGTAAGCAGGCGGTCTGCGGTCGGATGTAGTGCTCTATGTAACCAGCCGTCCCTCGAACGAGTTCCGGAGGGTCAGGGCGTCTGGTTTGGCGGCAACTCTGGCCCTCTTGAAGCAGCAATAAATTTAGATTCGCTTATTTCTTGTGCCAATACTGTGCTAAATCGCTCAGAAAGTGTCTGATTCATTCGCTGCTCGCGAGGGCGCAAGGCTTTCTGAGATCGGCAGGAGTGGGAATGTTGCGGGAGATCTCAGGTTAACCACTCGCCCGTGCTTGTGTGCGCGGAAAAGTGTACTACTCGCTGGCCGGGGTCTTCTTGGCCGGACCGGCGCGCCAAACCTCGTCGCTTTCGTGGCGCCGTGCCGTCCAAGGGTGAGATTACGGTAGCGCGGTTCCGTTCGTCCGGTTGAAATCTCAGAGTCGCACCCCGGAAACAAAAACACACTATCCCGTTGCGATTCTGCATGACTGTTCTTTTTTGTACATCTCCGACAATTCCACTGCGCCATACTGTCTTCAGTCGCGGCCAGAGGGGGTGCCCGTATCACCCTAATCGAACCGGGGGCTGCTCCCACGGTTCTGCCTGTAGATGACGATGATGCCGTTCATGAACGAGTTGTTCTAATACTGACGTGGCTTGAAGACTCTGCTAGAAGGGAACGGGAGAGCTATGTTTCACTTGATCTGGTATATCCTCATTGGGCTAGTCTCGGGATTTATCGCGAAGTCGGTGATGCACGTGCATATGACGATCTTCTGGACCATCGTGCTCGGCGTCATCGGATCGATTCTCTTCGGTGGCATTGCGCACATGTTTTCGCGACCCACAAACGAACGCTACCACCCTGCCGGCCTGATTTTTTCCACGCTGGGTGCGATGTTGGTTCTCTACGTTTGTTATAAGCTGAACATACATTTTCCCCAGGTCAACCCGTTCTAGCTCATCGACTCAACCTACTTGGGCTTTGGTGTTGCGGCGAAAGCCTGGATGGGTTGGTCTGAGGTTGGTTGGGACGCGATGCCAACCTGCGTTTGCTTGTTCTGCGGAATGTCGGTCCCGGCTGGATAGATGAGGATCTGCACCGTGCCCCAGCCAGCATCGGAATTCGTGTCTGTCTGCTTGCCCATGCCCAAGGTTTTCAGTTGGCTGTCGTCAAATCCGAAGTTCTCAACCAGATACTCGCGTACAACCATGGCCCGGGCTTCGGTTAATACTAAGTCCTTCTGGGTGTCGCCCTCCATGCCAGCCGACGCCGTGATCACAGCAAAGCCGAATTGATTATTGACCAGAAACTCGCCGCCTGCGGTTAGAGACTTCTGGTTTTTCAGTTTCGCCGAATCTTGCTTATCGAAAAGCTGCTTCGCTGAGTAGGTAAACTGTTTTGTCGGCGCAGCTTCCGGCAAGCGATCAATCTCATTCTTTGCCAACTCGGCAGAATCTTCGTAGCCGCGGCTTTTGAAATAGCCGCGCAGCAGGAAATTGTGCTTCATGGCTTCCATGTTTTCCTGGAAGTCGGTGACCCCGGCTTGCGCCTGGCCCATCGTGTCACGCATGACGCCCGAGGTCTGTTCGAGGTTAGTGTAGAGCGCTCTATCGTTGACCAGCGCCCCAGCGGTTCCTTGCCCTCTGTCAATCTTGGCGCTGATCGAGTTTAGGTTCGCGGTCGCGCGCGCGGCGTTCTGAATGGCTTGTTGGCTGCTGTCCAGAATGTCGCTCGTCTTCTGGAACAGATCCGCCATTTCGAGGGGCGGATGGCTCTTGATAAGGTCACCATCCCGGACATCGCTTGATCCAGCCGACCCGAACGAAATCGCCAAAAACTGATTGCCCAACAAACCTTCCGTTTCGATCGTGGCCACGGAGTCTTGCTTGATGATCTCATGCGTGGACTTGCCCAGATCCATGATGACGGTGACTTTTTCGCCGGGCTCGTGCGGCAGCACGATGTTCCGCACAGTTCCGCTGTGCACGCCGCCCACTCGCACGTCGGCTCCGGCATCGAGGCCAACCACGTTGTCGAATTGTGCTTTCAATTGGTACGTCGAGGTGAAGAGATACTGCTTGCCTCCGATGATGAAGACACCGACGACCAGAATTGCCAGTGTCACAACGATGAACGCCCCTAACCGCGCCGTTCTCGACATATGCCCCCTATGAATGCTTTAGAAATTCCCTGACAAACTCGATGTCACTTGTCTGAAGGTCTTCGAAGCTCCCTTCGATCACCACGTTTCCTTCATCGAGCAGGGCTAACCGATCCGCAATCGTTTTCGCGCTATGCAGATCGTGAGTTACCACAATGGATGCCATGTGATGCTCGGACTGGAGCTTGAGGACAAGATCATCAATCTCCGCTGAGCTGATGGGATCGAGACCAGCGGTGGGCTCATCGAGCAGCAGAATGTCTGGCTCCAAGGCTAGCGCGCGCGCCAGCCCTACTCGTTTCTGCATGCCCCCGGAGATATCGGAGGGCATCTTCGCCAAGCCGCTTTCCATCCCCACCTCCGCCAATAGTTGGTGGACTCGGTCGCTCTGCTCAGACTTCGACATTTTCTTCCTATGGTGCCGCAGTGGGAACCCCACATTCTGTTCGACGGTGAGAGAGTCGTACAGCGCGGCATGCTGAAACAGAAAACCCATCCTCTTTCTAATTTCGCCGAGCTGGTCAAGAGCCAGGCCGGAAATGTCTTGCCCATGGATGCAAACGGATCCTGAATCAGGTTTCTCCAGTCCTATCACGAGTTTGAGCAATACACTCTTGCCCGTACCACTGCGGCCGAGTACTGCCAAGGTCTCGCCGCGGTTCACAGAAAGGTTGATCCCATTCAAGACCGACTGACTACCAAAAGATTTATGCAGGTCGTCCACGGCGACAACGGATGCACCGCCGTATTTCTCGGCCTTTCCTTGGTCGATCGCGGTCTGAGTTGCGACTTGCTCGATTGTGTTCATGACTCTTGATCCGTTGCTCACGAAAACGCGCTTACGGGAAAAATATGAGAATGAGTTTCACCAGCACCACATCGGCCAGAATGACGAGCAGCGAGGACAACACCACCGAGCTCGTGGCTGCACGCCCGACACCTGCGGCGCCTCCTTGGGTCCGCATTCCCTGAAAACAAGCGATCAGTCCAACAATCAGGCCAAACACGGCGGTCTTGAACGTCGGGGGCAGGAAGTCGTTGAAACTGGCGCCATTAAAACCGGCACTGATAAATTGATGTAGCGAAAGCGGCTCAACCATCGCCTGAGCCACCCAGCCCATGAACAGGCCGCAGGCATCGCCAGCCAAGGTCAACAGCGGCAGCATCAGGATGCAAGCGAGGATACGGGTCGCAGCCAGCAACCGATATGGATTTACCGCCGATGCCTCGATGGCATCGATCTGCTCCGTGACCTTCATTGACGCCAGTTCCGCGCCAATGCCCGCTCCCACTCGCCCGCTCACTACCAGGCCAGTGATGATCGGCCCGGTCTCGTGGATCACAGAGAACACGATGGCGGCGGGAAGCAAAGACTTCGCGCCAAATCGAGTCAGGCTGTAGCGCGCTTCGAGCGAGAGCACCACACCGGTTGCTGCGCCCGCCAAACCAACCAGCGGCAGAGACTTGGATCCGATTTCGTCGAGTTGTCGAAAAAGTTCGTGAAATTCAAACGGCGGCGTCACTGCGGCGCACACAACTCGCCAGAAAAATATTCCCAGATCGCCGAACCATTCGACAAACTCGTTGACGAATCTCTTGGAAGAATCCGTCGTCGATGACGACGAGACGGGTAAGACCCGTTGCCCTGGACCGGCAGATCGGGTGACTCCTGTCGCAGTTAAGCTATTGTCGATCACTGGGCAGGACTCGAATCTGGCGCTCCGTGACCATTGTTCAAATGCATGCGATGAAGGAGGGAGTGAGGTCCGCTATAGAAAAACTCGAGTGCGACATTTTCTGCGACATAGCCTAACAGGCTGTAGTTGCCCATGCGGAACCCATCTTTGGCGTTGTAGCGACTGGGATACCATCCATAAACCGCAGTCATAGTGCCGACATAAGGCGCAACGAAAGCGGAAAACGAAACGACGCGATGGCCATCCTCGCCGCGACGCCCGGTGAAGGTCGAAATCACGGCATGGCGAAAACGGGGAAACACGCCGGTGCACTCGCAGCGGTAGTACAACGCGTCCTCGTGCAAAGCCTGCGCCAGGGCATAGCGCGTGGTTATAGTTATTGCGTTGATACCGAAATCGGAGCCGAATCTCTTGCTGTAGCCGGCGACGCCTTGCTTCCACTCGGGCGGTGTATTGTCTGCCTGGTTGATGCCACCCGCGAGTGTCGTGCCTGCGATTGGATAGGGCCCAAACGCGTCAAACAGATAGCTATGAAGCTTCATTTCCGTAGTGGGATGAACATATGCCAAGACCGGACACACCGGCGTAGTAACCGCAGCCTCTCCCGAAGGCGTTCCCGAATCGGCCAGCGTCTGCGCCCCCGCACGGGGCAACAGGACTGGCAGGAGTAGCGGCAGAATCACTATTCGGCGCGATTTCATTTCGAGGCTCTCTCTGGGAATTCCAGCTGCAGGGCATCTGTTCCTATACGGTTAGAGGACACATTCCATGGTCGCACTGGCAAGCGATCTCGACCTCACTGGATCCCGCTTCCTTACAAGCTTGTCCGCAATATTCTTCACGAGCTTGTGCGAAGCACCGGCATGGCAGGTGTGCACACTTTGTCTGTTCAGGTGTCGTCATTTGTGATTCTCCTTCTATATTCAGTTTCTAGAACGTTCTGGTTGGCAGCAGGGTTGGCCGTTTCAGAAATCGATCCGCGCGACCCACCAAAATTGCGGTGGGAAAACGCAGCGTGCGGACCGCTGGATCGCTTCCGCTGGTCGCGCGGACTACGATGCAATTACCTTCATCAAAAGGATCTGAAACAATCGCAAAGCGCTCGCCGTACATATTTGTGTGCATGGACGTTTTGAAGCCGAGATCCTTAATCTTTGCGCAGCTATCGGAGCAAGTTTGCATTTGTGTTCAGCCATTCTCTCCAGCCTGCTTTGTACCGGTTGGTTTTGCTGCCAGTCTCTATTCCCCGACAGCCTTTTCAATGCGACCGATCAGCTTTTGAGCTTTGCCGGCTTGCTTCTCTGCTTTTCCGGATACTTTCAGGTCGGGGTCGCCTGTCGCTTTCCCAACCTCCTCCTTGATCTTTCCTTTTACTTCGTGGAGCTTGCCCGACGCTCGGTCTTCCGCACTTGGTTTCAACAACATGTCTCCTCCTTTTCAGCTCGATCTCTACGCGACTTCTTTTCTCTCGACGGCCGCTGGCACCTGTACCAGCTCTTCAAACAAAGAGCGGTAGTGAATCATCGCTGTTCTGAGATCCTCGGTAGTTGCAGCTTCCTTTCCGGCGCGGAGCGCAATCTCGTGGGCTGACCGGTAGTTTTCCACGACCCGAGGGTGGTCGACAGAAATGTCGGCAGCGCGTTGATCAAAATCCCCTACGGGATATCCGCGAACCTTCATCACCGAAGAAACCAGATCATCTGCTTCCAAGACGGCTCCTTTCGGGGAATCGACAAAGCGGAACTGCACGGCCTGCCACTGTTTCGAATAACGCTCATGTTCCATCGCATCAAGATCGCGAATGTTGAGCTCGCCAATTCGCTTCTCGCGATCCGCTAATTTCGCCTCAGCTTTTGACCCATGCGCCAGAACTGCGCGGTCATACTCCGGCCCAAACTTCTGCCGCAAACCCGCCGTCGTTCCCCTGCGTTTCCTGATGTACAGCCAAGCAACTACTGCGACGACCACAATTGCAGCGGCGACGAGAGCAATGATCCGCGAATCCATCACATTGAAATTCATCGAAACCTCCACTCAAATCAAGTTTGTTCACGAGATCCGCTTCGTTTTCGGAGTCTGGTGAGGAGCCAGTATCCAGCTTTCGCTTTCAGAAGACTGATCACAATTGCTCGTCTTCTTGAATCGGTCGCTCGTGAGTAGACGGGGCAGATACTTGGCTCGAGACGCCGCGGGTGGAAGTCGCGGCTGCTTGTCCGCGCTTCGAGAAAGTGAGCGATCATGCACAGCACGGCGGCGGCGAATGAGCGAGTCTACGCTGAACGACCACGCAGGCTCTCAGGTCTCGCAGTCGAGAAACTTTAAAAGGGAGATGACATGTCTTTTGGAATTTACGCGATCGGATTCGCAATCATGATCTGCGGACTGGTGTACGAAGCGCACTTGATGCACGTACCGGCGCAATGGATCGCCGTCGGTGCGATTGTTCTGTTGGGCGTGGGGATTCTGTCCGGAGTAAAGGCGACACGCCAAAGGGACTCTTCGAAATAGGAGTTTGCCGCTCGTCCCTTGGGGATTGGCGAAACTAGTTGTGAAAACCTGGTTCCCTTCGGCAAGAGGCCCCGCTCTCAGGCGACTGTGCTGGCCGTTTCGGAGTGCCGAACCCACTCCCTAGAATCTTTGCCTGGATAGTGATTAGCTAATTCCGAGCCAGAACGGGCTTTTTCCCGCGGGGCATGCGTTCTGAAAATCCCATCGCGGCCGAAATGGCGCGCGCGGCGGAGGCGACCGCTCCGGCCAGCCCGGCAACCTGCTTGGGCTCGACTCTGGTCACGAGTCCGGAGACGCTGACCGCGGCGATCCCTTGACTGTCAGAATCGAGAATTGGCGCGCTCACGCAACGTGCGCCCTGAACCACCTCTTCGTCATCGACCGGGTAGCGCAGTTTACTCATCGTCCATGATCTCAAGTTGCTGGGGACTTGTATGATCTGCGGGCTCCAGTTTACTGGCACCGACGCAGACATCATGCAGAAAGTTGGGGGTCACGGGTGCAGCGAAGATGCCAGTCAATCTGCTCCTCGGATCGCGAGAGAGACTCCCGAAGATCAATAAAGCTCCGCCGTGCCTTACCACTGCGATCCTAGCGCCTCTATCTCCACAAGCCGCGTCGCGGCTCATCTCCCTCACACGTGTGCTCATCGTACTTCTCGCGCAGATACTCCCCAGCTCCGATGTGGTCGTTGTAGTATGTGTTGGGCGTGAAAAACTTGAGCTGGCACTTCATACAAGACGCCAGGACCGGGACCTCGTTCACGCGCTGCAAGATCACGTAACTGCGCTCCATGGACAGACTATACGCTTCGAACAACCGCCTGTCGCGGGCGGGGGGAGGACGAATTCGCTACTCCGTTACTTTGTCGTACTTGAACCGGCTAACAAACGCGACACGAGGAATATCGCGAGGACCAAGACAGTTGCGCCTAAGAACCCACGCCAGAAGCTGTTGGAGAGCCGATAGAGAACTATGCTCAGAGTGGCCATGCCGGAAGTTTAACACTCTGCCGGGTGCGAGTATAAGGACCGGCATTCAAACTTGCTCCCGCATTACGCCGGGCGATTGCCGGTGACCGTCGGGCGGTCGAGGGGGTTCCCCACGATTGGTCCGCCCCAGTCATGGCAAAAAGTAAAGTAGTACCCTGCCCCAACCCGCATCGGAACGCCGGCCGGAGCGGAAGGCCTTTGGTAGCGTTCGGATTCCGCAAGTCACTTTCGATCTTCAACTGATCCAACGAAAGGATTCCGCCGCTTCATCGGGCGGAAACATGGCTGATTCATCTTCGCTAGGTGTCATACGAGAAATGTGCAACTCAAGTGAGTGAAACACCTTTTGCCGACCTATCGCGCGCCTCCGCAATACGCATCGCGACTGCCGTGACTCGTCCGACTATAGTGACGTCGTCCGGATATCGGACATGCCTAACCTGTCCTCGAGACTGTGGGTCGGAACCAGAATCAACTGACTGCCGTGCAATTCGCACCAACTGCAAACATAGCGATCGCGGAGTTCGAAGAAAAAGACGGGACGGTCATGCTCATCATGCCAATTCACCGGCGGCACTGTTCTCTTCCGGGAATCGATTTGCACAAAAGATCAGGGGCTCTTCAATCATGGCGGAAGGCCCATATTGGGCGACGACTACTAAGGACGTGATAAATAGGGTCGGCGCGCCCGCGGGCTGTAGGTTGGGCGATCTGGAAATGGGGAAATAGCAAGAGCCTGCGAAAGTGCGGCGAGATATGTTCCCCAGAGGGCTGGCGCAATCGGATGAAGGACTTCAAAGTTGCTGTTCCCGCACCTCCGCCGTAGCTGCTTGCCATCAAGGAATGAGCTCCTGATCGTGAGAGGTTCGATGGGCGCGGAGTTTTGTCTGTACTTCCGCCAGGTATTGCCTCGCCTGTTCGCGCGTTTTGATGGATTCTACCCGCTTCAAGATCTGTGTTCGGTGGCTTGGTGACATTTCGAGGTCTTGGCGAAGCGCGGAACTAATGATTACAGGGAGTGTTCCCTGATTGACGGTTTCATCCGGTCGGCTCGCCACCACCGTACTCAAGTCTCTGACTGCCATTGTCATTACCGGTTGCGCCGCTGCCGCGGCAGGAGACGGCAAGGCTGTGGGCGTATCCCGCCGGGCAGTCTGCAACGAGAGCAACTGATCTGGACTGTTGGCATGACCGTCGCGGGCGGTGAGCGGGCCAGTTCCGAATACCGCCCTGAGCATGGCCGGGACCGAAGCGTGATCGTACAACCTGTGGTCGATCGTATTCTTTGGGATTAGCGGGGAGATTACGATTGCCGGCACGCGAGGACCATATTGCTCGAACGTGAAGCCGTACTGGTTGTATTTCCCTTTTGGCTGTGAGTCCCCAGGTGCCACGGCTTGAGGTGGAGTCCCATGATCATAGAATCCACCGTGTTCATCCCAAGTGATGATCAAGACACTCGTGTCCCAAAGAACTGAACCCCGGATGGCCTCGTAGGTTTCTTTGATCAACGCCTCTCCGAGGGTGACATCCGTGAGCGGATGCTGGGACGTGCTGTTCCTGTATTCGTTCAGCACATCATAGCTGGGCTCAATGAAAACATATCCGTACGGAAAGGTGCTCTGGCTGAGATCGCCCGTGAACTCGCCATAGTGGTGAATGTCGAACAGGCTGATTCCCTTGAGCGCGGCTACCATCGGAAAGTCGTCCCCGGCATAGAGCCGATGAGATACTCCTTGTTTCTTTAAGGCGTCGAAAATACTGCCAGCGCTGAACTGAAACCCTCCAGCGGTCTCCCATCCCACGATTTCTTGGTTGGTCGGACTATGATCGAGGCCGCCGGACGAGCCTGCGTGGACAAACATGCGATTCGGCCACGTGGGGCCCGGCATCGACGCATGCCAGTTGTCGCAGATCACGAACTCCTGCGCCAAAACCGTAAGGACTGGAAGTTGCCCTGGCGCGAAACACTTCAAGACCTCTCCCGGTGCGGCGCTTCCTCCGCTGGCTGCATACGAGGCCACGAATCCGCTCTTGTCGATAGCTGGGTAGGCGCCCCCCGGCGGATAACTCGCCGCCGACCCGCAGAGTTGTTCGAGAACATTTGTGAACTCGTGGCCGGGGTCGGCTGGCATCACCCAGTTGGCACCCTTTGAAACCGAGTAAGTTACACCGTTAAGGACATTCGATTCGCTTCCCGTCAAGCCACTCACTTGAGTCGGCTGGCCGGTTTGGGCGTCACGACCGGTAATCATCGAGAAACCAAGCATGTGGTCGAAGGCCCGGTTCTCAAGCATGAGCACGAAGATATGTTGTACTGACATGGGAAACCCGTCTAACAGGATACTCCTATGGATCCGGATCCATGTCGGTTCCGCTGCAGATTCACTGAGAAATGACGGCTACACCACAGTTCCATTCAGGATTTCCATCAGTTGCCGGCTCAGTGACTACGACGTCAGTTTCGGGCTTGGGATCTCACCGCGTATCGTGCAGTTCTGTTCGATCGCACTCGGCGTCAGATGGTACGTTTTTCGGCGGCCTTGCTTCCCGCCACGCTGTGGTTTAGTGAGAGCCACTTTGGGCGGACGCTTGTTGCGTGTCACGGTATCACATGTCACGGGGTGTTTGCGGTCACCCTGGGGTGTCCGATTATGCGGCACGTCGCGGGCGGCGGTTAACAGAGGCGGCACGGACCTTGGTGAAGGGCGCCCCGGGCATTCTGAATGTAGCGCTGGACGTGGGATATGGTTCGCACGAGGCGTTCACGAGGGCGTTTCGTGAGCAGTTTGGGGTGCCACCGGGCAAAGTGCTGCTGATCGCGGGTATGGGCGCACGGTATAGCTGCGAGAGCAGCGTCGGGATTCCGGCGCAGTGGTAGAGGTTTGTGCCTCATCTGGGGAGTATTTTCAGTCAGGTGGGAAGGAGGGGGTATGACGTGATGTCCAACTTTGATGACGATGGGAATTTCGATTACACGTGCGGAGTGGAGGTGTCGGACTTCTCGCGAGTTCCGGCGGATTGGAGCCGGGTAAGAATTCCAGCGCAGGAGTATGCCGTGTTTACCCATCGCGATCATATCTCGACGATTCGGAGCACCTGGGCAACGATCTGGAATAAGTGGCTGCCAGAATCAGGGCGGGAGGTGACGGACGCTCCGAATTTCGAGTTGTATGGGGAAGATTTCGATTCCGTAACCGGAAGGGGCCTCGTCGAGAATGAGGAAACTCTTGGTGACAATAGCCACTTGAAGAATTTCGCGCCGACCGCTGTTGGCCGCTCTCCAGACACGATCTTCGGATACGGGCCATTGCCCGCAAGAGTCGGAACCTATGACAAAGCATCGGCACATAATGGGAGTTCATGCGCATGTGCCAAGTCAATTCGCCCCTCCGTCCACGAGGAGAATCGCAACTCCCATGCTTTCCTGCGGGTAACTAGGGGCCTGGCATTCTGAAGACTCCTACACCTTTCCCCCTTGATTCCCCGCTCAGAAGAGGCTTTTGAGCCGTCGGATACCCTCTTGAATTTGCGCCTGAGGCATACGCGAGTAACCCAACATAATTCCGGCGCGCAAGGGCTTTTTCAAGTAGTAAGGCGATATGCCATAAACTCCAACCCCGTGAGATGCGGCTCCCTCGATCAGAGATTGTTCGGCTATACGACGCCGAGGCCACAGTACGACGTGAGCGCCAGCACCATCACCGGTCAGTTCTACTCGATCCCCCAAGCAGTTGCTAATAGAAGCGAGCAACACCTCTCGACGCGAAGTGTTCTTGCGCCTCACCCGACGCAGGTGGCGCTCGTACGCTCCACTGGAAATAAACTCCGCGAGCGTTTCTTGCTCAAGCGTCGCCGTGTGTCGGTCACATAGCCATTTCGCCGCCGCGAACGCGTCAACTAGGCTCTTGGGCGCAATCAAGTATCCGATGCGCAGTGCTGAGAAGATCGTACGTGAGAACGTTCCGATATAAATCACCCGTCCTTCCCGGTCCAGGCCTTGCAGCGATTCCAACGGCTGCCCGCCATAGCGAAATTCCCCATCGTAATCATCTTCTATAACCATGGCGTTTCGCTGCACCGCCCAGTGGAGAAGAGCCATTCGTCGAGCCAGCGGCAGAATCGCGCCAGTCGGAAACTGATGAGAAGGGGTTACGCAAGCTACGCGTGCCTTCATCGGCAGCTTAGACGGGTCTAAGCCATCGCGGTCGACTGCCACCGGAACTAAGCGGGCGCCAGCAGTTCGCAGGATTTCTGTCGTGCCTTGATAGCTTGGATCTTCAATTGCCACCGGATCACCGGGCTCAACCAGTACTCGAGCGATGAGATTCAGAGCCTGTTGCGAGCCGTTCACCACGATCACCTGCGAGGGATCGCAAACCACCGCACGAGAGCGCCGCAGGTGCGTGCAGATAGCCTCTCGCAGCGCCTTGTGTCCGCCGGCTCCTCCATAGTCGAGGTCCGAGACGGATGCTCTCCGCGTGCATCGCAAAAGCAAACGCCGCCACATACCGAATGGAAACGTTTGTACATCGCTGCGCCCGTAAGCAAAGTCATAAGGAAGCAGACGAGCCCGTTTCTGCGGGAAGTTCACTCTCGCCCATGCCGCTGCAGCGAACTTCCCATAATCTGACAGTCGTACCTCGGTCTGGCTCCTGGATGAAACGGCGCGGCCACCCACGCCACTGGCCACGTAGGTTCCTGACCCAGCGCGGCCTTCCGCGTACCCCTCGGAAAGGAGTTGATCGTAAGCTAGGAGGGCGACCGTCCTCGATATTCCAAGTTCCTCCGCCAAATCGCGAGTTGACGGAAGTTTCTCGCCTGCAGAATAAGCGCCGGAAAGAATCGCGGCGCGCAGCCCCAGATAAACCTGTTGGAAGAGCGGACCCTCACTCCGCGAAAGTGGTATTGTCAGTGGCACGTTATGTTGAACTTCTACGATACCATATAAGAGCGCGTCTCCTTCCTTTAGTCCGCCGCAGCCATGTTCCCTCCTGGACCGCAGGCAGATAACACTGCCGAAAACTCTGGAACACAATACTCAAGCCTCCGGGCCTACGCGAACTTGTGCAAGCAGAACGCGATCGGCACTCCAATCAGGAACATATGCACTAGACTTCCCTGAATAAGCGGACGAAGCTCATACGGGCCAGCGGCGTGCAGTTCGCTGAGAGGCAGTACGACCAGGTTCATTACGAGAAAGATGGCAATACCATAAAAGATCCCGCAAACGAGGAAGTGCGGCTTGAGGAACTCGAGCTTCCAACTCGCTGCACAATAGATCGTCGCAACGGAGTAAGCTATGAGGTAGTGGAGAAGCACGCCGAGAATCCACGTTCCAAAGCCGCCATGTAATGCCTGACTTCCCAGCAGTCCGGCGGCAATCGCACGTGGCACGCCCCAGCCAAAAATAACGAACGCGGCGGCCAAGTCGAAAGAACCGGCGAGGAACCCGCCGAAAAATATCGCAATCGGCAGTGACCGTCTCATGGGAAGTTTTGATTGCTGAAACATGAGCATCTCGCAGCGAGGATTATCGTGAGATCAGGACCTTCGCGGAGTCCTTTTCTATAACGCCCGGGCGGCATACCAGCATACTCAATTCTTGTCTGGGAAGGCTCAATCAACCGTTGCTTTAGGAACTCAATTGGCCTTCAACTGCACTTCCTTTACCTCCTTGATCTCTTCGTTTCTCTCCCGGAAGGGATCGGCAACTGCCCCGCCCATGTTACTGGTCAAACCCGACCATTCCCCGGCTCCGAACCAAGCCACAGTTCCGCCAATAATGGGAGGTTTTTATTGTAACGGCGACCGACCCTGTATGTTTGTCCAGGTCGAACGCGCAGACCGTATTCTCCCGCCCGCAATGATCGAACTTCTTCCACGTGCGTGCTGTTAATCAGTACGGAGCGATGAATGCGTATGAAGCCATAAGGCTCCAGCTTCTGCGCCACGGTTGAAATTGATCCTCGTACCAAGTGGGACCCAGTTTGCAGTTGTAGCAGAACGTAGTTTCCTTGAGCGTGGACGGAAACAAGATCAATCATCTGTAGTAACCGAATCCTACCCTTTGACTGAATCGCGATTCGAGCGGTCTTCCCGTTACGAACTTCTCGGTGAGACGGCAGAACTCGTTTCGATTCTGCGGCTGGGGTTGCGGGCATGACCAACACATCGTTCCTGTCGATCTCGGCGAGATGCGTAGAATTGACACTGTCATTCTTCGCCTCGGCGATCTCGCTCTCGTGATCGACAATAACGGGAAGGCACGGCGTAGAAGTCGGTATTCGCATCTGGATTTCTGATTTCAGGTACTCTGGCATGATGACTCGCGATAGGGGCTGAAAAGATTCTGACAACTTGAGCCGGACTCTAGCAGAGTACTTCTCTGCTTGGCTGTTGATGCTGGCCTTGGGTCACGACCCTGGCAAGCAATGCACAGACCAACCTGACTGACCCGATTGTCCCCTCGCCAGTGGTATGCGGCAATATCCACTTTTGCGCACATTCGACGTCACCACTTGGTGAAACCACTAAGACAGGGCGAGAGTGAAGAGAACGTCCTCTGTTATCACGCCAATCATCACTATTGACAGGAATGCGGCAGACCCATGCATCAGCAAAGCTGCGATGCCCATCGCACCGCGATCGTCAATTGCACGTTGGGACCGGGGAAGCGGTTTCCGTCCACATAGGGCCTAGTCATTGCACTCGGCATTTCCCGCATTCTTCTTTTAAGTGCATACGCTCAACTTTTTCAGCGTTAGCGGAAGTCGGCAATTCAGCGCAATCTCGGCACCCCCCCAAGAAAACTTCGTGTACTCATCTGGCCGAGAGTGCTCCGTGGCCGGTCACACTCATTCGCAATGCTAAACAGACTTAACTGGGTCAGCCGTTCATCCGACAAGGCGGTAAATACTCCATCCCGCCTGGGTCGAGGGCCGGCAGTTCCCTTTCTCAATCGCGGCTTTCATACCCTGTCGAGGCAGGGGTTCCTTAACAGCAGATGCGGGAACTGCTCCCCCATTTCATGTTTCATGTTCCCGCGAAAGATCACACTTGGGCTGCAGCCCCGCTTGGCAAGGACGCCCCGGTTCTGCAGGCTTTAATGGTGCCCCGGAGTCCCAGTGACCGAGTTCATCGTTGGGGTGTCCGGGTGGTCGGACGGCGGCGGACTCGGGCCTCGTGCTCACTTCCGTCCGATCTTAACGCGAATTCAAGTCATGATCATGCGAAGAAGATCGGGGAGGTCTTGCGGCGCCGTGGGACTTCTGCTCAGAGTTAAAGCGTATGGACCCTGTTCGGCGAGTACCGTCGATCGGCCGAAGATTCCTTTTGGCCTGAATACTTTTCGAATTCTTCGCCTGCTTCGACCTAGCGCTCAGGCCATCGTCGTCATAACGGACCTCAGTGAGTGTGAGCGTCCATGTCCGGGTTCGCCGGAGTTCCGTCCGACCATTTGCTTACCGGAACGTCAATTGTGGTATAGCGGCCTATTTTTTCTTCGTGCGCGTCCAACGGAACGTCATCCCCCAAGTCGGATCCCAAGGCTTTAGGATCGATTTCGGGGACAAAAAACATCACGTGGGGAAGCCAGGGTCCTTTAATGCTGGCATTCAAATACCCTTGCTTTGACATCATGTAGGACACCGAACCGGGTTCGGGCGTGGGCAACTCACCTTTCGCGATGCCGTCTATTATGGCGTCCTCTATCTGAGTGTTCGAACATCCGGCAATCGCCAGTTCGGTCTTCTTCAGGTAGATCGGAAGAAAAGAGCGCGCACCGGGAGCGCTCAGGCAGATCGGACCGTGTATCTTTGGATCCCAAAAGGCGGGATTGTTTTTCGGTAAATCCCATGACCGTGCCACCAGGCACACGAAACCGTTCTTCCCATCCTCGGCCGTTTCATAGCCATGCCGTCCAAGAACCAACACCTTGGCTCTGCTCGAAACGGAGTTCGGGCCGGCGCTGCGGGACATCGCAATCTCCGCATCGCGATCCATCAGGTACTGATCGAGTGGGAGCATGGTGGGATCCGGAGTTTTGGCCTCCTGTGCTTGCGTGTGCCGAGCCACGCCCAAAGCAAGAGCCAGCGCGAAGAGCCTCAATGCGATCAGCTTGACTGTCTTTCGTTTCATGTGGTTTTTCAACGAAAGCGGAAGTTCATCCCGCACGTCACCTTTCTATGGAATTTCTACAGAATCTTCTTCCCAAACGCTCTGGCCATCGTCGTTATAACGACGCATACCGTTCGATGAGTTCAGCCACAGCTTGGGGTTGCTCATCCGCCACGTAATGCACACTGTTCTGGATGACTTCGATCTTTACGTTGGTGCAGCCATGTGCATGTAAAGCCTCGGCGAAGCTCGGCATGAGTTTCTCGAAAGCCGAGTGTTCTCCGGGAGCCAACACTAGAGGAACGCTGATCACGGTCTGTTGCGCTGCGTTGAATTTCTCATTCGCCGGAAAAGCCCGGTAAATCTCCAACGCCGCACGCAGATGTTCGGGAGCGGCGTAAGACCGAGCATAGCGGGCGACCTCCGCATCGCTAAAGGTGTTGTGGTCGAGAAAGTGGCGGAAGTAAATAGCTTCCCGCCCCGCTATCAGTTGTTCAGGCAACTCCGGCGTTTGCTGGAAATTGATATGCCAAATAATGGGATTGGCTTTAACTGCATCCCAGGGTCCAAGACCCGGCACCGGTGCGTCGAGCAACATCACGCCGCGGCAGGTATCCGTATATCGGCGGGCGAAGGCATAGGCCACCATGCCACCGATATCGTGCCCGACGATGTAGATGTGTTCCAAATGCAAGCGTTCCACCAGTTGATGAACGTCTTCCGCCATATTTGCAGCGTCATAACCTCCTGCCGTTTCCACGGAACCGCCTATGCCGCGCAGATCAAGCGCCACCACCGTATACTGCTTTGCCAAAAGCGGCATGACGCGGTGATACTCATACCAGTCCTCAGGGAAGCCGTGCAGCAGAATGACAGCGGGACCAGTGCCGCCGCGCACATAGTGGAGAGTTGTTCCGTTCACCTGCGCAGTCCCGGAGACGAATCCGCCTCCCAGCGTCGCCAGCCCTGGATCGATCCGCTGGTCTGCGGGTGACTGGCCTTGGATGACGGCGCATGCCGCCAGCACGAGGACCGCCAAAAGTTTCAAGATCGACCGATCATACATCCGCATGTTTTGCCGTTTCGCCGGGATAGTGTGCTCCCACCACCCTGGATTCGTGAATCTCGACTTGAGTTGCCACACTCCTTGAGCGGGCGACGGCAAAAGCCGTCCTCGTTAGCTTCATATTCGTTTCTTTTTCTGGAAAAAGATGTCGAGCAAACTCATCGCTTTTGGTGGACGACGTGGACGGCCTCCGGTTCATGCGCGCGCGCCAATCACGAACCAAGGTCCTTCTGATCTTTTTCCCTTCCTTCCCACGACTCGTGGGTTAGAACGCATTTCCAGTTCCCGTCTCTCCAAACCCATACGTCCGTTTCGCGCTCCATCACATCGAAGTGTTTGCCGCTATTTGTGCCTGCATTGTGGACCTTCGTCGTCACCCAGGCGACATTTCCGTAGAGGCGCACTCTGGGTTCCGAAACCTCATATGCTTTGTGCGTCAAGTACCCCTGTTTTACTCCTTCGGGAAAGATCGACTTCCCTTCGTTTACCCCGCCAAACGCGGAAATAACGGCATAGTCATCCGATAGGCATCGCGCAATGCCATCCGCATCGTTATTTTGCATTGCTCTTGCGAATTCTTCTTCCCCCGCCAACACGCTTTCTGTGGTCGGTCCAGCTGCAGGCTTTGGGTCTCCAGCGGCATGAGTTTTCGCAAGGGGCGCGAAGAGCAAACCCACGATGCTCAATGCAAAAATGCCCTTCATAACGGGCATACTCCTTCGCTTCGCGGGTTCTTGAACCTCTACTTGATTTGCAGCAAGGCTTGACCCGGCACCCGTCAAAGTCGTTTTCATCCGCCTCGTCACCTTCATGTTCGTTCCTTTCTCGTAGTAAAGCCAACAACGGTGTTCTCAAATCCACCCAACAATCGGAAGGTATATTTGACCAAGGCCAAGGGGTTCAATACACAACAGTAGCTTTTGTATCTATACTTATTGCTGCCTCCGCAGACATATCGGAGATCCGTGGAGATCATGTTCACCCGAAAAACCAGCGAATCAATTGGCTGCTGCAGCGTCCAAAGCAAAAGTAGCCAAAGCTTCAATAATTTGTCCCTTCGCGAAAATCAGATTCCAGGATCAGATTCGCGGCCAGGACCCCGACAGCCGAGAATCTGATCCGTGCACGGTTGTCACGTTCCGGCACTCCAAGAATCTACCAGCTGAACTGCGCCCCGAGGCGGATGTTGCGCGAGAGTTGCCACAGGTTCGGCCTGCCGTAGAGCGAGTTCAATATCATGTTAGAGCCGGAAATCTGCTGCTGCGGGTTGTACCCTTCCTCAACCGTCTGGTAGAACTTCGCTCCACCGAAAATCTGACCTGGGAGCAACGGGGTACTAGTGAAATTCGAGTCGAGGCTCCCCCAGTAGGCTGTGACCGCGTGCTGGTTCAGCAGGTTGGTGATGGTTGCGGTGAAATTGAGCAGCTCATGTTCATTGTTCTTATTGACCTTGATGGCGTGCTGAAGATTGAAATCGGTCTGGGTATACCAAGGCGTGCGGCGCGCATAGGGGTTACCAATGGTCACCGTGCCAGTCGTGGGATCTGCCGTTGCGTTGACCCAGTTGCCTCGACCAAAAAGGTATGCAGCTTCATACGGGTAGGGGGAGCTAGGGTTTGGGTTCGCGGCGCCAAAGTCAGCGTATGAACTCATCGGGCTACCCTGGTAGGCAACCTGGAAGAGCCCGAAGGTTGTGGTGTTGTTTCTCAGGCCGCCCCACGGCAGTGCGTAGGACGCGTAGCCCTTGAAAGTGTTTGGACGGTCTGTTGCCAGGGGTCCAGCAGCGGACTGACCTTTATAGTTGAAGTAGAAGAAGGGCTCGTCGAAGGAACGGGATGTGTCGGGTGAATTGCGTCCGATCGCGCCGCCGTCGACCTGGTCGGTAGTGGTCAGGCCGGCATAGTTACCCCAGAGCCGGCTCCACGTGTAGCTGAACATTCCAGCAAAACCCCTGTTCGCGCTCTTCGTCAGCCGAAGTTCTAGTCCGTCGTAGTCGCGGATGGCCAGAGGGTTGTTTGGACAGTTGGCACAGGTACCCCCGGCGCCGCTGCCCGTCCAAAACGCACCCGTGGGGTTAAACGCGGCTGTGCCGGGGCCGTAGGCATCACCAATAGAAGTCAAATAACTGGCGTAGCCGTTCAGGGTCTTGTTCACACCCTGGCCAGGATTGACAATGTTGTAAATCTCGAAGACATTCGGATCAGCCAGTGAAGCGTCCTCGATCACATGGTCGAGGCGCCGACGGTCGTAACGCGCCTCGAAAGCCAAATCTTTGCGGATCTGGTAGTCCCACCCCGCCACGAACTCGTGCTGCCGGTAGGGCTTCAATCCCGGCACAACCGGCTCCTCCGGACGCAAGTTGACGTTTTCAATCAGCTGGGTACCCGTCCCTGCATCCGTCAGAGATGCCGGAACGTTGCCCGCCCCCCCGAACACAGCTCCGACGTTGGCGACGCCAGTCGGGCAAGCGCGGCCGGCAGAGTTGAAGGCAAAATCGAGATCGGATTGGGTGAACCCGTCTGTCGTCCCATCCGGGCCAAGCGGGTAGCTGCACCACTCGTATCCTTGGGCGCCGAACGAGGTCTGAGCCAGCAGCAGCTTCATAACGTCGTTAGTGACGCCATAGCTCCCAAAGATTTTCATCTTGCCGTCGCGCGATCCCCATGCAGCTCCGAGCCGGGGCGCAATCTTGTCGCTCCATGAGAAGCTGATGGTTCTAATGCTGCTGATCCCGATTCCCGCGGGGGCAGGCAAGTCTTCTTTCTCAATACGTACGCCGAGGTTGAGAGTCAAGCCGTGCCCGATCGTCCAGGCATCCTGGACGAACAGGGCATGGTTATTATCAGTAGCGGGCACCACCTGACCAGTTGGTGTTTTCAGGACGGTTGCGAAGTCCTGCACTTTTACAAAGCCATACTGGCCAGCGCACCCTCCCCACTCGCGAGTTAATCCCGTGGGCGGCGGCCCAACCGACCCGCAGTTGGTGCCACCCAGTTGGGTATTCGGTGAATCGTATTGCCCTTCGCCAACGCTCACGAATGCAAAGGGCAAGTTGCCGTGCTGATTAATCACGTTGGAAAGTCTGTTGAATTGGTACCCGGCCTTAATGTTGTGCGTACCCCACCAGCCACCCTTGAAGAACGCCACGTCCTGGTTGAACTGGTAGTGCTTGCTGGCATTCACCTCCGTGAAGCTTGAATTGAAAGGAGCCGTGGTCGTGTTCGCAGGCAGCTGCAGACCGAGCGGCAGGGGCGCTCCTGAGTTGTCGAGTACGGGGGTGCCGTTCGCGTTCACACCGCCCGTTTGGAAAGAAAGATCAACGCCCGACGTAGGCCAGCCGAAGTCGTGATAGTTGGTAAAGAAGTAGCCGTAGCGGGTGGTGGCGACAATCCTCGGGGTCAGACTGATGTCACCACCAACGTTGTAAGTCGCATTCGGGGTGGAGAAGCCGAGGGCATGTGAATACTGGGTGATCGGCGTATTGATCCCCGTGATTAAGACAACCTCGTTTGAGACCCCGCTGTTTAAGAGACCATTTACCGAATCCGGCGCTGGCAAGACGGACCCGCTCGCTCGCGCGTATTGGTACAGCCACGAACCGAATAGGCGGATCTTCTGCGTGGCCACTAGGTCGAGCCGGCCGGTGGCGAAGTAAGTCTGGCTGTCCCGCCCAAGCCCCTGGATGCCGAGGACAGAATTCGACGGGAGTGCAGAGGGGCTGAAATTAATCGTTCTGACCAAAGACTGGTATTGCGGCGCAAACCCCAGGAAGAACCACAAGCGGTCTTTCGCGACCGGGCCGCCCACAGTGAAGCCAGGTTGAACGTTGCGGAAGTGGTCTCTTTTCGGCTGGTATTGCTGTGCATCGGCGTCAAAACCCGGCCCGCCAGCCGCTGTCGTGATGCTGCCGTTAGGATCGTAACGCAAGAAGGCGTTCTCCGAGCCGTCTAACGCGTCGCCTTCGTAAGTGCCGAAGAACGAGCCGTGATAATCATTACTACCCTTCTTCATGACCACGTTGACCACGCCACCCAGAGCGCCGCCGTGCTCGGCTTCGATGCCCGAGGTCTTGATTTGAACCTCCTGAATGAATGGGAACGGCACGTTTGCGTTAGAGGCGCCACCGGAAATGTTTTCCGTGTCCTGGCCCTCGATCAGGTAAGAGCTCTCGGAGTCGGCCGCACCACCTATTGAGAAACCGTTGGACAGGCCGTTGCCTGAGCTCCCCGGCGTAGAACCGCCGGAGTTGCCGGTCATGCCAGCCGAATTGCCCGCCAGAGGTTCGTTGCGGGCCATTGGTGCGTACTGGATAACCGACTGAAAGCTGTAACCATGAGGAGTGTCGCTCAGCGTCTGGGCTGTGAGATTGGTCTGGTTCGTGTTGGTGGTGACGTCAATGACTGGAGGTGCGCCCGTTACTTCGACGACTTCGGCCGCGCCACCAACCTCCAGCGTTATATCCACCGTGGGCAAGTGGCCGGTCTCAATCGCCAGGCCTTCGCGCTTCTCTATCTTGAAGCCCTTTGCCGTGACGGTAACGGTATATGTGCCGGCCGGCAGGTTTGCAAACCTGTAGTAGCCGGCCGAATCCGTATTGAGCACCTTGTTGCCGAGCAAGCTAGCGCCGGTGATCTCAACGTGCGCGGAGGATACGACCGCTCCGGTCGAGTCTTTGACCGTTCCTTGCAGCCCGCCCGTAGTTTCCTGAGCGAAAGCCGCTGAAATCAACAGTGCAGCAACTAGAGCACAAAACGAAATCAGCTTCTTAACACCGGTTTCTTGTCCACTAGACAGTCTTCTTGCAGCGATAACCGCCACTGACGATGGGAATAAAGCGAAGCCGGTCACAGATCTAGAAAGCATGGTTTCTCACCTTTTTTGAATTTGAAAGTCAATTCAACATGTGCGGCGCATCATCACCACTGAAGTAAGCAGAGCATTCCTCGCGCCACCGCATGTCGTAGCCGATAACTTTGTGACCTAACAACGTTCACCCGACGTGAACGTACGACCAATGACTTTCATGCATCTCTGCGAGGATTCGGCGCAGACAACGCCAATGGTTCACAATGACTCTGTTTCATGCCAATGGTTACGAGAAAGTGAAAGTTCCAGTGAGAGATCTACAAAAACACGGAGGTTGTGAATCCGGAAGACTCGACCTAACAAGGTTGGGCTCTTGGACTTGTTAACTAACAACGATTTCTTCATCAGGAAAGCTACGCAACCGGTCTGTTCGACAATTGATGATGAATCGCATTCATCGAGGCGGATGGTATCGGGATCATCTTGCTACACATCTGCCGCTGACAGTCGCTATTCTTGCTCTAGTGGAGCGCGCCGAGAAAACGCCGCTTTAAGGTGGCATCACGACTGGCACACGAAGTGGATATATCGCAAAGCCATGCGCTTTGGCATTCTTGGCTGGCGCAAGATGATCAGAGCCAAAAACAGGAGTGAGCAGTTGTAGCGTGATGTGATTGCTCAGTAGATTCAAATCGTGCCATTGGGAGCTCGTCCTCTTAAATACGCGGAGAATCACGATGACCACTTTTCACACGGATCGAGCTTGTTGTTTTGTAGTCGCCTTTGCATTGTCGTTAGCCCCATCCGGTTTGGGGCAGACGATGACCCGCGCGGACCAAAACAAGAAAGCGGAGGCGACTGCTGTCCAACACGATGGCCAGCACGATTTCGACTTCTTGTTCGGACGGTGGAAGGTCTCTTGCCGGCGTTTACTCTCTCCGCTTACAGGATCGTCCGAATGGATTGAGTTCGTGGGAACCAACATCGTTCATAAACTCTGGGATGGGCGAGCAAATATGGACGAATTCGAGGCTGATACCCCTTCAGGCCACATCGAGGGAATGACCATTCGCACTTATAGCGTCAAGTCACATCAGTGGACTATCTACTGGTCTACTCAGGCGAACGGGACGATCGACTTTCCACCGATGGTGGGAGAATTTAAGCAAGGTCGTGGCGAGTTCTACGATGCCGAGGATTACAAAGGCCGCGGCATTTTCGTCCGTTTCACTTGGATTGTGAATTCCCCGAATTCCTGCCATTGGGAGCAAGCGTTTTCCGCCGATGGTGGCAACACTTGGGAGACCAATTTCGTGTGGGATCTGTCGCGGGAGAAGGAATAGCGAGACCAGTAACCTCCCATGGATAAGAACTTCGTCCCCAGTCAAGCTTCTGCCCCGCCGAGAGGAGCGACTGTGTCCGAGCAATGATGTCCTTATTGTATTCACGGGTCCGACTTCCGGCTGATGACGGCGCGACAGGAATACTCAATTTAGTGCCCAGGTTTCGCCCAAACTCACGAGTGACGGTCATGGATAAGTCGCCGCTTTTTTCGATTCTGAGCAGAATGGTCCCATCGTACGAGACCCACAGCCGGCCCCGAGTGGTTGTCTGGAAGCATCCGAAAGTGGCTCTTGTAACCTGCCATTGCGACTCTTACTCTCCTTATCTTCTGAGACGGCTAGGGTCGAGATCGGGTGGAATCTGGGTTTTCGGAGGGCTCTGCGATTCACTCTACCTTTGGTGGCGAATCCTTGAAACAGGGGAAACCGATGAAAACATCGCGTCTTTGGCGATGTGGTTTGCTGATTGTTCTGGTCTGTGCCTTTTGCTCGAAACATTCTTGGACCCAAACGAGCTCCGCCGAGACAAAGACAGGGACATCGCATGCCCTGGAACAGCGAGATGGCCAACACGATTTCGATTTCGCTCTTGGAGCCTGGAAGACTCATTTAAAGCGCCTGCAGCATCCCTTGACAGGCTCCGGAACCTGGGTCGAATACGATGGCCAGTCGGTGGCGAGGAAGGTGTGGAACGGCCGCGTTAACCTAGAGGAATTCCAGACAAGAGGCGCCGGCCATATCGAATGCCCTACGCTGCGCCTCTACAATCCGGAATCTCATCAGTGGAATCAAGTCTGGTCGACCAGCAACGACGGCATTCCAAGTCGAACCGTGATCGGAGAGTTCAAGAATGGGCGAGGCGAATTTTTCGATCAGGAGCCGTTCAATGGCAGATCTGTCTACGTGCGATGGGTATGGTCTGACATCACTCCGAATTCGTGCCGCTTTGAACAGTCGTTTTCAGACAATGGCGGGAAGGCATGGGAAGTTAGTTGGGTGAATACGTATTCGCGGGTAGGAAATGAATCTGACTAGGCGCACTGAACTCCGTCGCATGCCCTCCCGAGGGGCACATGACAGCGACGCCATTAACGAGATACTAGACGCAGGTTTTGTGGCGAGTGTCGGATTTTGCAAAGACGGACAGCCGTTTGTAATTCCGACCTTGTACGGGCGCAAGGCAGAAAAGCTTTATTTCCATGGTTCAGCTGCCAGTCGCCTACTCTGTGAACTAGAGACAGGCACACCGGCATGTGTGACTGTCACCCTGGTCGACGGATTAGTTCTGTCCCGGTCGGCCTTCGATCATTCCATGAACTACCGGTCGGTGGTGGCATTTGGAAGAGCGCGAACCATTGCCGAGCCAGTTCAGAGGATTGAGGCCTTGCGAGTCATTTCCGAACATCTCATCGCCGGCCGGTGGATGGATGTGCGCGGACCCAGCGAAAACGAATTGAAAGTGACCAAAGTCCTCGAATTCTCCATCGAAGAGGCTTCGTCGAAGGTCCGCAGCGGACCACCGCTCGATGATGAGGGTGACTACAGACTGGCGGTCTGGGCTGGCGTATTGCCGCTCGTAATGAAGTCCGAATCTCCTATACCGGACAAACAATTAGTCGAAGGGATAGAAATTCCAGAGTATGTTCGGAACTATGACGCTCGCCTCAGCAGCCCAGCTCAGAATCGTCGCAACGCACGCTAAACCAAATGAGGGTATGAAATGATAACCATGCGTACCTTGACGGAATTCTTGGTCTTTGTCGCTGCTTGCGGTCTGGCATTCTCTCAAAGTCCTTCCGCAGAGAAACCTTTGACCGAACCGTCGGCGCACCTTAGCGATTTTCAGGCCATTGAGTTCCGCCGATATATCGTTAAAGAGGGCGAGCGCAAACACTTCGCCGAGTACTTTGAAACCTTTTTCCCCGAGGCCATGCAACAGACCGGGGCAATTGCCGCCGGTTCATTTTTCGAGCGCAAGAATCAGAACGGCTTCACGTGGATTCGGGGGTTTCATACCATCGAAGCTCGTGCCGTAAACAATGCGCAATTCTATTACGGACCTGTTTGGAGAGAGCACAGGACCGTGGTGAATGATCTGCTCCCTGACTCCGACAACGTCTTGCTTTTGCGTCCTCTGACCCCGGAGCGAGGTGTAGCAATTCTGCCAGCCGTTGATCCGGTCTTGGAACCTGAGGGAGCGCGCGGAGTTGTGGTCGCTCTAGTATTTGCCGTGAAGCCAAACAGCGTCGAAGCATTTGCCAAACAAGCAGAATCTGCCTTCGCCAGTTATCGAGCAGCGGGCGCGCGCGAGGTAGGCGTGCTGGTCACGCTAGATGTGGCCAATAATTTTCCTCAGCTTCCCATCCGTACCGATGGGCCCTATCTTGTGTGGTTAGGCCTTCTAAAAGACAACGAGGTCTTGGAGAAAGAATTTACTCCTGTGGCAGAAAGTTCCCTCCAAGTGCTTTCCGCTACAGCCTTGGTGAGGGGCACGCCAGAATTCGTCGTGCTCGATCCCACCCCTCGCTCGCGCCTGCGTTGGTTGCCCCAATAAGGGACCGCACATGTCCGGAACTGAGCTGCCGAGAGGAGTCACTCCGCATACATTTTCGCTGCTGTATCCCAATCTTTATCATATGGCTCACGAGGACGCTTGGGAGTCAATTCAGCGTCATGGCCTTCTGAGCACTACGTCGATCCTGAACCTTTGGCAGGTGACAGGCCCGGAGCGGAGGGTCATCGAAAGCGAAGTGCGAACGTCCGCAATCGAACTAGTCCATCCTCGATGTGGAAGGGTCGTCATACGTGATCAAAAGCCGATGCAATTGCAGAAGCTGCGTAGAGCGTTGACAGACTGTACTCCGCAGCAGTGGTGCCAGTTGCTTAACCGCAAGGTTTTCTTCTGGCCGAGCAAGGAACGGCTGGCCAGACATATGTCCGCGCGAGAAAATCGAGAAAAAAGACACTTGGTCGTCACTCTCGACAGCTACCGCCTGACAACGGCGTATGAGGAGAAGATTACATTGTGCGCCTTGAATTCAGGTAACACGATTCCATTTGCCCACCGGCGAGGCACTGAATCCATGATGCCGATGCGCGACTATCCGTTCACCGAGCGGCTTGCCCGTGGCCCCTACTACACCGTTGTTGAAGTTGCGGTCGAGTCCGCCGTGCCTGACATCCTTAACTTTGTCACGTCGGTAAGTTACTCGACATCAAAATGATGCAAAGCTACCGCAGACTTCACGTGTTGAGTTCAGACCGTTCAGCTCAAAACAGCGAGGTCCCCCACATCGAATGGTTCTGTGAACCTCGGATTCGCTAAGTTTCCAAAGTGCGCGCGACTCGAAAATTGGTTGTGGGAGGAAACCTGTGGCTCTCCATCTCTGAGGGCTGTCGAGTCGAGGCATAGAGTGCCCCGTCAACCAGGTTTCGATCGCGCTTGCGTGAAACTCTCCCCGACCGAGCATTTCACGGACAGACAGCGCTCGGTTTAATCAAAGGGACTAGGACAACTCGCTCGATTACCGATTTAACTGGATGTCGGCATCTGTCGTGTTGTGATCAATCTGTACCGCTACGTCGTCGAAGCGCGGTTTTCGCCATGCGTGAAACGGACGCCAAAAGCCGCTTGCCTCCTTGGGACCGAAAACTCCCATGTCGAGAATGCCATTGTTGTTCTTATCCTCGAAGGAGCTCAGAGCCCAGCGGCCAATGGGAATCTGAAACTGAAAGTGAGGGTCGCCTTGCGGCTCTATCCGCATTTGCTGAACTGGCCGCTTGAGAAATCCGCTCGCATCCCACAGTGCAACGAAAACGGCGTGTTTTCCAGAGCCTCCAATCACCCTTCCAGAGAGGGTAACGAGGACTGAGGCAGGCGACGGCGACGCGCAGATCGCGGCGTAGACCACGATAGGTGCCACAGAGAGCAACCCGCCGATGAGTGCGTGCCGCTGACAGATCATTGTACCCCTACGATTTCGCTTAGGCGAGTGCATGAATCGCCCAGCCCAGAAGTATCATGCCATAAGCGTTGATCAGGAACGATCGTATCCAATGGGTCGCCGGGATCTTCGCCAAATACGGACTCGCCGGACCTCGCTCGTCCTTCGCCAGTTCTGCTTGCCACCTTCCCCAATAAATCGCCGTGAGCAGATGAGAAGTGAGTTGACAGGCCAAGTTCCCCCAGATTGCCCAATTCGGTGAGCCTGGCGGGTGGTACCAAATGAGAGCACTCGATCCCATGAGGGCCAAACCAAGCGGCGTGAAGATCCAGTAAGCTAACTTACGCCAGTGCAGCGTCTGCACTTTAGCGAAATCCTTAGCACTAATCAGTTTCCACGATCTGAGGATATCGATTTCGTGTGCCCAAATCGCACCAACGAGGTAAAACGATAGCGCCAAATTGAGCAAGAGAAAAATGTTCGCGCTCATCGGTATTCTTTAGCGAGAACGGCCAGATGTCCCCGCGGCGATACGCGTGCCCCATCTAGTGCAGCAGGGCGCTCAACATCCTGAAAACATAGCCATCACCACCCGATCAAGGTTGATTGCCTTCATTACGCATCTCGATTTCGGCAATCTACCACGGAAATCTCAGCCACCGCAAGGAACGGGTTCGACATCAGCGATTCAAGCGCGTGCCCGAGGCTGCGAGAGCACTACTCCTAATCCACAACCTTGGTGTGATACGAGAAGGCATCCGCGAGACGCTGTAGAGCCCGGCAGACCCACGAACATGTTGCCGAGATTTCAGGCCTCGGCGCCTGCCGCAGAAAGTTCTTTGCGAGCCTCCGAGCGCCCTAGAGCCGATGAGGATGGAGGTTCGTCCCCGCAAGTGTTTTTCCGATCCACTTCCGCCCACAGCCAAATGCGTCCGTCTCCCGCCCCCCCGATGTCCAAGACGTCCCCGTAGCTCACCAGCCGTTTAAGCACGACTGCGAGCGATTCCATTGGATGTTTGTTCCGGGCAAACAAGGACGGGTCTTGTTGTTCGATCCTCTCATATAGCTGACGAGTGGTGGCTGGCTGAGAAAGCCCCATCAAGGTCCTACGACAGGTCTCAGTGAGTCCCGACCGTGAACGGCAAGTCCGGCGAGGAGCAGGTGGTGTATCGGACACGCTCCGCCGCCCGCGATTAGTCATATCCAGACCCGAAATCTCAGCCAAGCCGACCAGTGTCCGCTTCATCAGTCCAATGCGCTTGCTAATTGCACTACGCTCACGCAAAAGCATCTGCAATTCTTGCTGAATCCGTCCTGCAACCTGTCTCGCGTGCCCCACGTCAGGAGTCTGAAGGAAGACGCTTTCTGGAGAAGATCGCGTCTGGTCAAACATATGTTTTTCAGGATCGTCTGTATTTGCGACTGTTTGCTTCAAAGCACCATTACGCTAGCCGCTCTCGACGATAAAGACAATGAAATTGTGACGACCTAGCGGCAGATCGAAACGAAACGCCCCTTTATTCGTGATGAGAGTCCTTCGCGTCGTTCATCAACAGTGGGCGCGTTCCTCCAATTGCCTCATGTGCATACCGCACCCAATATCCAAAGGCTGCGCAAGAATTGAATGCGCACAAGTATCTTCATCGATCGTTGTCAGTGAAGGGAGAGTGGTCGTCTCAACGTCGCAAATGTGGGTATTGCAACGGCCCGCTTCGTGGACGACAGTGATTGAGGGTGTACGCTCTTGCAGAACGAACAGCAGTCCATCGCGAAGAGCAGTTCCAACCGATGGCACCCAGGCCTACGCGCCCGGCGCACTCTGTCCCGCGCCGACCGGGAGGATGAGATGTTTCGTGTGGACGTGGACAACTTACAGTCCTACTTTAACTTCGACCCAAGACGGAAGGTTGATCTTCAGAAGCTGGACAAACTAGTGAGAGAATCGGCGCCCGGACTTAGACGCTACTTTCATCGAGGCACTCCCCCGGGTGAACCTGGCATGCGTTTCAAAATGATTGGATATGGAAGATTTCGGTATCTCGCGCGAGCCGGTAAGAGTGTGGAATGGCCAGTCGTGGGCGTTGCACTTCAAAAGAACTACATCAGCGTCTACTTGTCAGGCGCGAGAAATGGAGCGCCGCTCCTTCAGTCGTACTCCGGCAAGCTGGGCGAAGTACGAAGTGGGCGGAATAACTTTAGCTTCAAGAAGTATGAGGACTTGGTGACACCGGTCGTGTCTTCGTTGTTCGCAGAGGCCGAAAAGATAGTTTGCGCATTTCTCGATGATGGAACGTCGGCTGCTTCGTTACTTGTGGCTAGACGAAATGGAAGACCCTGTCAGTGATCGCTGGCGTGCCCTCGTGAATTTCACTTCCGGCTGTTTGCGGTGCGATCGGGAGCACGCAGGTCATCGAGTTTCTGTCCGTCACATTCCTGAGCAGTTGCGAATCGTATGGGACGGCTTGCCCGGTCACGGCAGTCGCATGATATAGCACTTCGTGCGCCGGGCCGACTCTGGGTGGAGCGCTTATCCGCCTATTCCCCGGAACTCAACTGTATGGAGTATTTGTCATCACACTGAAAGCGCCATGAGTTACCCGCCTTCTGCGAACTTTCGGGCAACTGAGCGACCACGCGCGCCAGGCGCTTCGTCGTATGCGCAACCCAGCCTACCATGGGTGTTCGCCTTCTGGCAGCAGGCCGATCTGTTTCCGAGGTCACTTGTATTCGTGCAGATTTTCAATGATTACCGATCCTGCTGGCCCGTTTCTTGGGGGATCCACTAGCGTAGAGGAGCACGACATGGCAATTCCGTATTACCACGTTGATGCATTCACGGGTGAACTCTTTGCAGGTAACCCGGCGGGGGTCTGCATGCTTACCGCTTTTCTAGCGGATAGCATCATGCAGAACATTGCGGCTGAGAACCGGCACAGCGAGACCGCTTTTGTTGTTCCTCGCGTGGACGGTGATTTCGACTTGCGATGGTTTACACCCAAAGTCGAGGATGACCTTTGCGGGCACGCGACCTTGGCGTCCGCTTATGTGCTGGCGCTGCGGAAGCACAACGTGTGGCCGGTGCGCTTCCACACCTGCAGCGGCATGTTGACCGTCGCCCAGAACGGAGACAGCTTTGAAATGGACTTTCCTGCCAGGCCACCCCAACCATGTGCGGCGCCGGTCGATCTCTTACCAGACCTAGGTCTAAAAGTGGCGTTAGTAATGAAATCGCGCGATTATCTGGTGGTGGTAGATCGGGCGGAGCAGGTGCGAGCACTCTCGCCCGATATTGCCGCTCTTGCCAAACTGGACATCGGGTTCGGCGGAACGATTGTTACCGCACCCGGCGAGAATGACGTGGATTACGTGTGCCGATTTTTTCCACCGTCGGTCGGCATCGATGAGGACCCCGCAACCGGCTCGATCCACTGCACACTGGCTCCATATTGGGCGGGGCGGCTGGGTAAGGACAGGTTGCATGCGCAACAACTCAGTGTCCGCGGTGGATGCATGCAGTGCACAATCGGTGGCGATCGCGTGAAGATCGCCGGCAGGGCACGCTTGTACCTTCACGGCACGCTCGAACTCTAGAGCGTCTGCCTGCAAAACGAGAACCTGACACCTACTTCTGTCAACGAATTCGTGGCAATAAAGAGGCGACGAGGTTTTGACGACGGCCAGAAACCAGCGCCGAAACTCGGAAGTCTCACTGTATTATTCAATTCTCAATGAGTTGTAGAGTTGTACAGTAACCAAAGGCTGTTGCGGATACCCGTTATGACTCCTGCCTCAGCATTTCGTAAGCATCGACTGCGCTTGGTGCCTTCGCCATTCCTTGAGCAACGGTCTATACCGGCTGCAAATCTGTGTCGGGTGGCGGGTATCCGAGAATTCGCAGCATCGCGACAACCTGGCCTTTGTGGTGAAATGCATGAGTGATGACGTGCAAAAGGATAAAAGCAGGACTCCGGAGTTCGCCGGCCCAGTCTGCGGGACGCTCCTCGAGGGTCGTGTTAAGTTGCTCTTCCGTCAGATTCGCCAAATAAGCTCGCGTCGCTTCTGAAACGCGGTCTTTGAAGGCTTGTAACGCCGCCACGGTTGGGCAGTCTTCTGCGTGCCAACACGCAAAGGGCTGGTTCTGTAAGTCGTGTACCCAGCCTTCCTCACACGCCAGGATATGCACCAACTGCTGCCAAACGGACGGATGCCCGAATCCTGAAATTGGCTTGCGACACAGGTCATCAGGCACGGTTGCGACGTGGCGTAATAGAAGGTCTAAGCGTTCATGCGTGATGGCATGCAAATCGATGATTCCGGTTTTGGTGAACATGATTTACTACGTGACGGGCTAGGGGATCCAGTTCCTTGAATGCCGGGTCAAAGTGTTCGAGAGACTCCAGAGCGCCCGACGCTGGAAACGGTTCGCTCTTGGGGATCGAAGTACAAATCTTGCACGGTTCGGGCAAAGATGCTTCGGAGCATCCCGCCTGCCTTCCACAAACGTCTCGGATGACCGCCTCGCCAGTACATCGGTGAATTCGCTTTTCTGCCACGCCATGCTTGACTAGGTCTGTAACGGTGAAGGCTTGCGCGTTTCGCTGGAGATCTTAATTAAATTTTCGACCAAACGTAATAAAGCCACCGATCGCCGAAATAAAGTGACCAGAATTGCTGGCTGACCACAAGGAATCGAGCCATCGCGCACCTTTGTCTGCCTCTATCAAGTGTTCTTCAATCGCGCGACCAACGGAAGCCCTCAGGTCAAATGCGCTCTCGATCAGCGATAAGTCCACGAAGTTTCGCACCAGCGGTATCGCGCGTACGTCTGTGAGCCCAAGTTCGAGGAGGCGGCGGTAAAGGGAGTGCCCAATGGCACCGTGATGAAAGCTATCACAGATGAATCGCTGCATGATGCGGCTTGTCTCGTAATCCTGCGCATCGATCGTGAATAAATCGAGGTCTGCCTCCCAGCTGACAATCCTTCCTTCAGGCTTCAGCACTCGAACCATCTCTCGCAATGCTGTCTGAGGATTCGGAGTGTGTTGAAGCAATCGTTCGGCTCTAAGGGCGTCAAAGTACCCGTCCCCGAAATCCAACTTCTGTACATCTCCCTGCACGAAACTCAGATTCAACCCGCAATCTCCCGACCGATCTCTGGCGGTCGCAATCATCGTCGAACTCAAATCTACCCCTATGGCCCGACCGGTTGGGCCGACCAGGGCAGCCAGTGACCGCACATCTTCACCCGTACCACATCCTAGGTCAGCTACAATTTCGCCGCCCCGAAGGTCCATCAGGGCAAACGAGCGCTGTTTAATCTCTTGAATGAAATCCGTAGCGCGGGTCGCGTCGAGATAGCGAACAAAATCACGGGGATCACCAGTGCCGTCTATTGAATCGAATTCGCTACGCAGAGACTTTCTCATATTCCCTTGACACCCAACTCAGGGTTTCGCTGCTCTCAGTTGTGCATCGAAGAATTGGACCGCCATCGCGGCGGTCTTCTCGTGAATCGACTCCCGATCCACACCGGGTTTGTCTGTACAGAGCGAGGCAAGACGCTCACGCCCTGTCGCCGTGCACGAACTAAGAAACTGGTAGTGCTGTACGCCGCCATTGAGTAGCACTAGTTTCGAGCCAGGGATGTGTGCAGCAAAATACTCGGCACTGCTTGCTATCGGCACGCTGTCGTCCTCGATACCGGCCACGATTTGTACAGGAATCGTTATCTTTTTCAGTCCCTCCGGTCGGAAAGCGGGTCCCAACGCTGGCGCGATGGCGAAAACGGCGCGGACTCGTCCATCACGATGCGACTCTTTTTCCTTGCCGAGCGACGCGGCAATCTCCGGATCGCCTTTGGCTACTTCGTCGAGCCGGTTGAAGTAGGCGAGAAGTTGCGAGAACTCGGGTGGTGATTTGCACATGTCGTCTGCAGCGGGCGATTTGCAGAACTCCTGATATGCGGAGCGATCTGTGATGCCGCCGGCGATTTCGACCATAGTGTAGCCCCCGAGTGAAAACCCGGCGGCACCGATCCGTCTGGAATCAATGAGAGCGCCGAACTCTCGGTCTGCAACCATTTTGTCGATCACCTCGCTAAGGTCCCGCGCCCGCTCCCACCATAGCGAAAACCCGGAAGGAGTGTACGGCTCCAGAGCATTGTTACCAGGATGGTTGACCGCGGCGGCGATATATCCGTGCGACGCCAGCGTCCGTCCGAGCCAACCCAGCATGTCAGCCGAACCGCCCGTTCCGTGAGATAGCACGATGAGCGGGAATCTGCCAGCCGCGGGCCGAGCGTCCGGTGCAGCGGAGCCCGCCGCGAAAAGCGGTGCGTTCGAAGGACCGACCCACTGCGGCTGTTCCACAGACGCAGGTTCAGCGGGGTACCAGATAGTTGTGACGAGCGCATGCGTCTTCGCACCTCGCCAGCAGTAGGGCTCGTCGGGCACGAAAGCCCTCTGGGCCGCGCCCACTTTGAAGAGCGCCTGGGCTGGCAGCCGAATGCCAGCGAAGAGAAGAATCGCCAGTGCGGCCGCCTGAGCAACTCGCATATTTCCCTCCTAATTTCGAGAGCGCTTCGCCTCAGTGTAGCCCAATCGCCGAGACGCATTCCAAACGCATACACTTGGCCGTCTCCGCCCTCTAAATGACAATGCCACAGAACCACGTCTTTCGCGCATAACCACTTTTGAGATTAGCCGCGATACCACCTGAGAGCCATATTGCTGTATTCGTATGTTCAGGATGTCTGGACTCCAACCGGGGTAAACGTATCTATGAGGGATAGATCTATTTCTATGCCGAGATGAGGACGCCGCAGGAAGAAGAACACTCCGCCCGGCTGACCCGCACCCTTAGTTTTGTGACGATTTTCGGCCCGGGCCCGGTAGATCAAATGATTCTGAATCAGTTGCTGGGCAAGGCTCGTAAACGTCTGATGTAAGGGCTCGCCTGCTAAGAAATACTCCGGTGACCCGACAGCTAGGCCCGCGCTTCGTTCTCCGAGGGCTCGACGAGGTTCATGCTCACTCCCGTTACGCGACCGACGATCGTGGCCTCGGCGGGGTAGCGTACGTGTTGTGCCCGGCGTTTGGACTCATGTGAAGGAATTAGAATCAACCGGCCATCATGCATTTCGCACCAGCTGCACACATAGCGCTCGCGGAGTTCCACGAAAAAGATGGGCCGGTCATGATCGCCATGCCAATCGACTGCAGGGATTTTTTTCTGGCGGGGATCAATCCGGACAAAAGCTCCCGGCCGGATAAAAGGGTGTAGCGTGTTATCGTCCATGCCGATGTATCCATACAGCGGACTGGATCCATCCATCAGTTGAAGTGGGAGTGGCACCTCATCCCAACTTTCAAGAATTTTCGGCATCAGGTTTGTCCGCTCCGCACGCAACTTCTCCCGCAGATCGACTGCGGAGGATGCTGTCGACTTGTGGACCTCAGGCCCCGGTCCAATCAAGTAGGTGCGTGGGAGAGCAAGTTTTCTATGCTCCTTAAGAACCTCGCCAACCGGGACACCGCACAGGCTCGCGAGTCGATCGTAATCGCGCCCATAAATAACACTCAGGGTGTAAAGTCGGTGAAGAGTGGGCGGCCACTTTCCGTTTTCGATGTCAGCGAGAGAGGTGTGGGCAATGTTGTAATCGAAATTTTGCCATCTCTCGGCGATGCTGCGGCTCAGAGCTTCCACGTCGCGCAGGGATAAGCCCAGACGTTCGCGCTCAGCTCTGAGGCGCTTACCCGATTCCGGGTTCCAAGACGAGGCCCACATCAGACGGCCCACCACGGGAAGTTTTTAGATGTTACAGCAAACACGAGACATTTCCACAAGTTTCTGAAGCTGTTTCTGAAAACCGGACAAAGTACCCATTGTCTGGCCGCTATTCCGACCACGGAACTGGCGGCCTTTCCCGTCTCGCGTCCCTGTAGGTTGCTCATTTACATTGCGAAACCGAAGCTCTGGCCGAAGATTGGGACAACCTATTGATATTTATGGCGACCGCTTCCGTTGTGCACTTATACAAGGTGCAATTCTGCGAGCAGTTATTCTTGAGCGCATCCGGGAGGCGGGGCCTCTACGCGCGACCTACTAAGGTACAGGCGCGCCTGACGCGTAATCGGGGCGGGCCGGAAGTTCTCGCAGCAACGAATCAGCGAGAGATACCGTGCTATCGCGTGCGAGGGAGGGCTCGTCAACAAGCGCTGCAGTCGTCGGAAAGGTTCGATCCATCCTTGCGAGCAAGCGACTCACGCTATATCGAGTATCGCAACAATCGGTCGCATTGTACGGACCGTCTTCCCCGTTCTTCCTCCCGCACCATCTCTATTACGATCTTCGCTCGGGGCCCTTCCGGCCGAGCATTCATCAGATCTTCGCTCTGAGTCGCATTTCCGGCTACCGTGTGGCGGACTGGTTGCGAGTGTTTGGTTTTGATCTTGAAGACATCACACGATTGCAGATCGAGCTTCCTTCGAGACGGACCATTGTTCTCGATACCTCGCTCACCGACCCAAACGAGTGGATATCCTGGCTTCGCAACCGGCCGCTCGGCGAACCGATTCCATCGATCACACCGCTCGCACGGCTTCTGGAGTTGGGGCCCCGGAGGCGAATCGCCTCGGTGTCACAACTCGACCGGCATTTCATTTATGCCAAGGTCGGAGTTGAAGACGCATTTGCGTTTCCAGACCTCGCCCCCGGCAGCATTGTGCGCGTGAATCCAGATGTCACCGCCGATCTGCCGGCTGGACAGAACTCCGGTATTTCCGATCGGCTGTTTCTCCTTGAGCACAGCAAGGGTTTCTGTTGTTGTCGTATCCGTATCCTGGATGGCGGTGTCATCGTCCCTTTCGACAATGGGCTCTCTTATGGACAGGTCGAACTGCATTGCCCTCAGGAGGCCCGGCTGTGGGGCGCGGTCGATCTCGAGTTCCGGCCGCTGCCTGGCGAGGAACCGAAAGTCCCAAAAGATCTGGCCCGGCACTGGAAGCCTCAGTTGCTTCCGTCACACGAGGACTTTGGGCAACTGCTCAAGAGAACACGTACGCGAATGAATTTGTCAATTCGCGAGGCCGCTGCAAAGAGCCGTATCGTCGCGGAACTCCTGAGAGATGATCGATACGAAACCGCGCCGAGTTCGCTTAGCGATTACGAACTGCGCAACCTCCCCCCGCGCGACTTCCACAAGATCATTACCCTTTGCTCCATCTACGGCGTGCAGTTTGAATCCGTCATGAAACGGATGCGAATTGATATCGCGGAGGCGGGCACAGAACACATGCCGGACCGCTATTTATTCAGTGCTGAACCAGCAGTGGCGTCCAAACGCAGAGACGTACAGACTGTTGGTACGGGATTTGTCGAGAAGATGCTCAGAGAGTCTGAGGGGATCCCGTTGTTCTTGCGTGACTCGTTGGGATACTTCGCTGGTTCGGCACGCGTCTCTCTGGATGATTTCTTCTGGGTCGGAGGCGACGATGATCCCCTTCACCCCTACCTGGCAGACGGGTTGTTGGCCATGGTCAACCGCCGGCGAAAAACTCCTTTTCATTTCGCGGCGAAGCCATGGTGGCAGCAGCCGCTGTACATCGTCCTTATGAGGGAAGGGGTTTACGTGGCCTGCAGTTGCTCGGTTGAAAACGGCGTGCTTGTGATTCACCCCTACAGTCGGCACTTTCATCGCTCCGCAGAGTACCGACTTCACCAGGATACCGAAGTGGTGGGGCAGATTGTTGCTATTGCACAGCGATTTTCGTGAGTTTTCGTTTGACTGTCAGGCGGTCCTTCTACTTTACGAGAGTCGGATTTGCCGGGTTCATACATCAAGATAGAAGGATTCCCACCGAGATGTTCAACCACAACTCGCGTGGCACCTTCGCCCCCCAACGCGCCATTTCCCACAACCAAGGCTTCGGTCAATGCCAGGATCGCCTCACGTTCTTGGCAGATGAGAACTCTGCCACGCACCTTCGATGCCTTTTCAATCGCGACACGGCTTGCTGGCAAGATGGGGAAATAGCTGAACTCCCGATCAATACGGGCTTGATCAAATTGCGCGTCATACGGCCTGTGTTCTTTCGGGAACAGATATTCGGTAGCCAGGCTTCCCGCAAAGATCGCCGCGAGCCGATTTTTTAGGGGATCCAGGCACTCGGAGCAAATCGGGTTCAGGCTGACCCGACTCTGTGTATCAGACTCATCAGCATTACGGTTTCGATGAGGAACTGGGAACTCGGCGTGAGAGTGCTGATGTGCGGTTGCATTTCCGGACGACATCCGATATTCGGTTGCTAGTAATTCCCATCATTTTCCTTGAAGGCCGCGCAAATTGACCGAAATCCGAACAAAGCACTCATTTTCTGGACATATCACATACGCATCCCTAGGCTTGCCATGATTACTATCTCGCTGGCATCGGGGAAGTCGCACGTTGTCCTCCGTCACTCAGCAGCGAAGGTCGCAATGGCTGCCGACTGAACTCACATGGTTGATCAAAGAGATTCGGCCGCTCCTGCACTGGCACCTGGGCAGTTTCCTGTGCATCACGACTGGCAGCCTTCTCGCGCTGCTCTCGCCGCTGCTGCTCAAGTGGCTCATTGATGGCATCATACCGCATAGACGCCTCGGACTGCTCCTGATCGCAGTGGCTTTGATCTTCCTTGGTCACGAGGGCCGGGTTGCCCTCACCAGCTTGGGCAGTTACCTGATGCTCAGCGCTTCGCAGAAGATGGGGCTCACCCTAAGAGTGAGGCTGCTCAAGCATCTGGATACTCTTTCTGCAGACTACTACGAAGACACGCCCGTGGGCGCGGCCATGTACCCGTTCAAGGAACCGATCGAAGAGATCTCTTATTTTGGATCCGATCTCCTGCCGGCGATTCTGCGGATGCTGCTTACGACCGCATTCACGCTGGTAGCCATGTCCGCGCTGAGCCCCGTGCTCACACTGACCGTCCTTCCTCTTATTCCCGTTTTTCTGGCGACAAGGCAGTACTTCCGAAGCAGGCTTGCGACCGACGCCGACGCCGCGCAGGACGATCGGCTCGCCTGGAGTAACTTCCTCGAGGAACATCTCTCGTCAGTGATTTCGATTCAGCTTCTGGGACAGGAGAAGAAACAGGAGAGAAGGGCTTTCCAGCTTCAGGCACGCTCGTTGCGGTCACAACAAAGACTCTATCGCACGGCCGCATGGTTCACGGTTTGGAGTTCTCTCGCGATTGTCCTGGCGATGTCTGCAGTCATCGGCGGTGGGGGGAAGAAAGTGCTCGCGGGCACGTTGAGTATCGGGAGCCTGGTCGCCTTCTACGGTTTTGTGACACAACTTTTCGATCCGCTCAGCGGTGCCTCGGAACTCTACACCCGAGCACAGAAAACCTTTGCCAGTATTCGTCAAGTCCAAGGCGCGTTTGCCTTGCGGCCGAGCGTGACAAATGCCGCGGGCGCACTCCAGCTTTCCATGCAAGACACCGCAGAGGTCGAGTTTGCCAACGTCGAGTTCGGATACTCCAGAAACAAAGACCTCCTTCACGTCCCCTCGCTTCGAATACTCGCTGGGGAACAAATAGCAATCGCGGGAGAGAACGGGGCCGGAAAGAGCACGCTTGTCAGGCTAATCGCTCGGCTCTACGACCCGGTTTCGGGCGAAGTACGGTTGGGCGGACAAGACATCCGGAATATTCATCTCAAGAGCCTGCGCCAGAGCGTTTGTTATCTGCCGCGCGAGCCGGCGTTGTTCGATGGATCGATCGCCTCCAATTTGCTTTTTGTGATGCCCCGTGCTTCGGAACAGGAACTCGAAGAAGCCATGCAGATGGTGGAACTGACAGCTTTGATTCGATCGCTGCCTAGCGGTCTCTGCCAGCGAATCGGACCGGACGGCTGCCAGCTTTCGGGTGGTGAACGTCAGCGCCTCGCTCTCGCGAGAGCGATTCTGCAACAACCACGAATCTTGATTCTGGATGAGGCAACTTCCTGCCTCGATTCGTCCTCAGAACAGAAGATTATTCGTTGCCTGCGACGCAACCTTAATCTATCGACCTTGATTGTCATTTCGCATCGGCTTTCTACGGTTTCGGCGTTTGGACGGGTTCTTCTTCTCTCACGCGGCCGCATTGTCAGCGATGGCGATTGCAACTCGTTCCTGATCGAACATGGTGTTCGCCCTGAGTCAGCGATTTCCACAGACTAGGTGCACGCCGACTGACAACATTCCAAAGTCCGATTAAGTCCAATTGTCGCGCGGTCTTATCGCTTGCGCACTGTCTGGTGGGCGGCTGGATGTGAGCCAATTAAGACGTAATGGTGAACGGGCTCGCATTCTCGAATCATCATTCGTTCCGGAATCTTGTAAGCCTGACAACAACATCCGCGAGACTAGGTTTCTTTTCTGGAAATTTCCACCTTTTTGTGGCTCCTGATCGATGAGCCTGTCACAGTGCCTGCAGACATTACTACTCACCTTTCACGTCAATGAATTGGGGCCTCCGATGTACAGAGTTTCAGAGGGCATCCGCAGCACGCACGGCCAGGACGGAGCGGTTGTGCTGGATATCCGGGAAGGTCGCTTTCTGCGCTTGAATCGGAGCGGCTCGATGATTTTTCAGTTGATCGAACGAGCACAGACGCAGTCTCAGATCGTCGCAACTCTGGTTCAGGAGTGTGGTGTCTGCTGGGAGGTTGCTCAAGCCGATGTCATCAAGTTCCTGCGATCTCTCGAACAGCTGGGACTTATCTATCAGCCTCCCGCGGAATGCGGGCACGCATGAACATAAACGGCTCCAATACAAAGCTTCAAATGGCATTTCTTGCGGCAAAAGCTTGGTTGGGGCTGGCATTTTTTGACGCACTGTTGTGGCAGGAGAGTTTTGCAACCATGCTTCAGCGCGTACACAATTGGAAACTTTCGACGGAGTCCTCGCAGCCGGAAACTGTGAGCCGAATTTGCTTAGCTCTGAATATCGCCTGTACGTACTATCCAAAGCGTGTCTTATGCTTGCAACGGGCAGCTGTCGGAACTTGTTTGCTCCGGGAATATGGTTTTCGCGCCAAGATGGTCATTGGCGTGCGAATCATGCCGCTTCTCGCGCACGCCTGGGTTGAGGTCGATGGCGCAGTAGTGAACGATCTTCCACGCGTCCAGAAATACTATGACTGTCTGACATCCAATTGAGATCAGTTAGCGGGAATACCAAATGAGCGTTCAAACAGGCATTTACTGCTTTGATAACACGGAAGTCTCACGCCTAGACGTGGAACGCCAGCTCTGGGGTCTAGAGGAACGTGGACCCGACTATTCCGGCATTTTCATTCGAGGTTCGCTCGGCATCGGCTACGGAGGTTTTCTCATCACGCCAGAGGAGCAGATGAACCAGCCACTCGTGCGCGACGACGGCGTCCTTACTTTTGACGGCAGACTGGACGACCGCCTGGCATTGTGTGCGAGACTCGACGACGTATCCAATTCCTTGGATGATGCGACCATCGTTCTGCGTGCATATGAACAACTGGGGGTGAACTCCTTTAGACTTCTCATGGGCGAGTTCGCTTTCGTGTTGTGGGACCGGGTTCAGAAGTTTCTCTTCTTTGTTCGCTCCTTTTGCGGCAGCCGACATCTCTATTACATAGCAAACCGTAGAAGGGTTATCTGGTCTTCGGAATTCGACGATCTGGTCATTAAGTCAGGAATCGACCCAGTCGTAAACGATGCCTACGCGATCGGTTTTGCCCATTATCAACCAGACATCAACGAATCTCCCTTCGTCAATGTTTTGGTTGTTCCACCCGGTTCTTACGTCCAGCTGAAACGCGAAGGCGAAACTTTATCGCCTGTGCGCACATGGAATCCGGAATTATCGCCAACGCTGGAACTTACCTCCGACACCAGCTATGAGGAAGCGTGCCTGCAAGAGATTGAATCTGCGGTGTCTGATCGCCTGCGAGTGAAAGGACCTGTATTCTGTGAACTCAGTGGTGGGCTCGATTCTTCAACCATAGCCCTTACGGCAGATCGAGTCCTCGACAGAAGCGGGCGGGATCTTGCCAGCCTGACGACAGTTTCTTGTACTTTTGAAACATCCCGCGAGGCCGACGAGAATTTCTTCATTTCCCTCGTCGAAAAACACCGCGGCCGAAGAGGTCTACGGATTGAAGAACAATCGATAAAAGTAGGACTGGGGCTGGAGGAAATTGAATTCACTGGCTTTCCCAATACGCAACACTTGTTCCCCGGGCGGTACACGACTACCGAACGGCTGATGAGGGCAGCCAATGCCCGGGTCCTGCTCAGCGGCAACGGCGGCGACGAACTCTTTTGGTCGGATCCTTTCGGGAGCCCCGAATTGGCGGACCTGCTCTTCCAAGGCCATTTCCGATCTGCTTTCTCGTTAGCAATGGATTGGAGCCGAGCGGCGGAAGTGCCCTTCTGGCAACTCTTCTTAACCCAAGCCATCGCTCCCTTGACCGCGAGGTTCTCGATTATTCCGTGGCGACCTTCGGACGGGCTTATCACGTCATGGACTACGAATAAGTCGAGAGCTTTCTTGACTGAGCCTGGGCGACGCCTCGGCTTGCAGTTCGACGGCCAAGTCCGTCCGCCAAGTCGGGCAGTCCGAATTCTCTCCCTTCGCTCTTCTACCGCACTGCTGTCAGCCGGTTACTACCATGAATATCACGGTATCTACTTTAGCCATCCATTTGCCCACCAGCGGCTGATTGAGTTCATGTTGTCCTTGCCCATGAATCAAATAACTCGTCCGGGGGAGCCGCGTTCTCTGATGCGTCGCGCGACCCGAGGGCTGCTGCCAGAAAAGACGAGGATTCGCCGGAGCAAGGCAACTCTCGAGGAACCACTTTGTCGCATGCTAGCGCGCAATAAGCACGCGCTATTTCCGACTGAGAACCTCGAAGTGTGTCGACGGGAGTACGCCGAACCAAAGGCTCTCGCTGAGGCAATCTCCCAGGCCGCCCTCGGAAATGTCGAGCGGGCGTCGGGATTGCTAAGTCTACTGGGTCTCGAGCGATGGCTTCGTTCCGTCCCTCGAATTGAAACTCGCCGATCCATGCTAAAGCGATCTTGTAGCTACGAGCTGAAGACTGGCGCCAGTGCGCCACTCTGTCCATCCGAGCAGTCCACCCACAACTCGGATAGGCCTGTCCGCAACGGGGTGGAGAAAGGAGAACTCTATGAATTACGAAACTCCGGAAATTGAGATCGTTGCGTCGGCTGAAAGCCTGATTCATTTCAAGCCCGCTGGCAAAGACGATTCCTCAGGTTCGGGAAAGAGCAGACAAAGTCAGATCAGCACGTCACTAGAAGCTGAGGACTAAGCTACCGAACTGGCCTTAAAGGAGCTCGGGATGGATGTTCTCGAGCTCCTTTTTAAATCGGCCCACCCACCCGGTTGTAGTCCGTCGACCGATTGACTGATATGCACAGACAAGACCATGCCGGAAATCAGGCTCATCCTTGTTCGCGGCACGGGGCAGCGTATTCGTATACTGGGTGCGCGAAACCGAAGTTTTCGGTTTCACACCACGGTGAACGCAGACGAAACTCTTGAAACAATCCGAGACTACTTTCGTGAGTCATGGTCTTGCGAAGTACACGCACTGAAATGGTTGTTCCCCGCGGACTTGTTCCGGGGAAAACGTTCTTCACCCCCGTACCTGGTCCTCCATGTTGACCATCCGAATCGCCTATCTCATGGGGAAACTCCGTTGGTCGGCGCAACAGCGACCTCCCACCATAGGGTACAAGGAGACCTTGCTATTCTGAGGCTGGCAACGCGATGCTCTCCCATCCAGCCTTGGAGCGAGCCAGCCTGGCTAAAACGAACCGAGGATTGGTTGGTCAGGCGTTTAGGGAGCGAGGCTGTTCGCGAAATTCGCCAAGTACGGGTGAATGCTACCGGCGCTGTCCTCAAGTTCACAGGTTGTATGGGAGCTTGCTTCCTCAAGGAGCTGCCTCCATTTCTCGCTTACGAAACGCGTTTGTTAGCAACTCTGCGCGACAAGTTGCCTGACGTCTGCGCCACCTTTTTGCAGGTGCATCGCGACAAGAATTTTCACATCACGTTTGCGATTGACGGCGTTCCTTTGGAAGCCGTCAACAAGTTCAAGAAGTGGAAGCTGGCTTTGGCTGGCGTGGCTCAGATGCAGATTGCGGCGTCGCAACATCTGGGAGATCTGCGGCTGGCCGGAGTGCCGCTTCAAACTTTAAAGAACCTCTATCGAAGTCTCGAGGCAAGTTTGTGCGTTTTATTAAACATGGGAGCCTCCGCTCCAAATCGCCTCAATCGAGCTGAGCGCAAGCTGATTCCTGTCTTAATCGCAACGGCAAGGGACGATTTCGAGTGCCTGGGCGAGTGTGGCCTTCCTGAGACGATTATCCACGGCGATCTCAACGAGAGCAATATCTTTCTAACCAAGACCAGCCAAGCAAAGTTCATCGACTGGTCGTTCTCCCGTCTTGGGCATCCGTTTTTCGCCTTGGAGAATTGCCTATTCTCCACATTCCAGCATGGACATCGAATGTTTAACGTGCACGAACGATTGCGCGCAGCCTATATCGAGCCGTGGCAAGCATATGCTTCGCGGAAACTGCTCTTCTCTGGGCTTCGCGCCGCGCATCGATTGATTCCGCTGGAGGCTGCAATCGCAATCGCGGGACACATCCGAGATCTCGAAGCGTACGAACCAGGAAATGTCAGGTACATCCCTTTGCTGCTGCGGAGGGCAATGGTCAGATTCGGCCTCTGTGATGGACTGAGTCTGTCCTTACCGCGTGGGCGTGCCTAAGCGATATCCAATCGGTCACTCCACTCTACGAGAGTGCCCACCTGGCATCGACTCCCAGCGTCGGTATTGGGCGGATTTTTCAGGGTCTGGGTCTTTGTGTCCGTTAAGCCAGAAGTCAAACCAGTCTACATTGCCTTCGAGCGAAATGTAGCGATCCCACGGCTTGACGAGTTCGTGCGCATCATTTTGCATCAAGACCATTTCGACTGGCTCGCCCAGAATCGAGAGGGCAGAAAACCATTCCCACTCTCCCAATACAGTTAATGGTCTCTGAGCCACGATCCTGACTGGGGTCTGGACCCTGTCGATATTAAACCCCGAACACCGCTTGATCCAGTGTCCTAAGCCTTGACCAAATGGCTTATAACCGTCATAGATAGACTCCACATCCAGATTCCGTCTGTCACTTGAGCCAGTGAGGATGTAGCCCCAGTAGCCAGCATCCCAGCCGTCTTGCACGGACGCGGCCGCAAAGCGGGTCTTGGAGTGCGTGAGGGCATATTTGACATAGGCGCAAGTGCGGCTCCAGCCAATGAGGCCCACACGTTTGCGATCGATTAAACGCCGTTTGTCAAGTTCGCTCACGATGCTCTCGAACTTTGAGTTCTCCCTGCTCAGTTCGAGAAAGGAACTCGCCGCACGAAAGTCATTGTTAAGCTGAAAAACCATGATGCCGCGTCCTGCCAGAGGTTGGGCCGCAAATGCCGATGGATACGGGCCGTCAATCACGAATTTCGTGGGATCGAAGCCGTGCGTTTGTATAACCAGCGGATACCGCGTACCCGGCGAATAACCCAACGGAAAGTAAAGGCCGCCTTCCACTTCATCTCCGTGTGAAGTTTTCCAGCGTAGAACCTCAACTCGGGAAAAACCTAGTTGTGCGAAGCTGGGGTTGGGATCGAACACTGGTTTTCTCTCGCGTGTCGCCGCATCAATCGCGTCGAGCCTCACGGGCTGATTAGGGGCTTCATCTTCGATCAGGACAGGTCGAGACCGAGTTATGAAAGAGTTATCCGCCTCCTCCCAGTTTCCATCCTTGCGTTTGTGAACAACAATTGAGCCGGCCAGGTTGCTCGTGGACTTCTGCAATGTCACAGAGTTGCTTGTCCAGTCCCAAGCCAAGAATTCGAAGGAATTGGGATTCGCTTCGAGCTTCTTAAATCGATGACTCTGAACATCGACCTCGACGGCAAAGGTTTCTCCAACGATCGCACTGCTCTTGCCGGCCGCAATCCCGTCCTCCAGCGGAAGAAGCATGTCGCTAAGAACTACGGATCTGCTGTCATCGGACCATGCCGCTTCGCTGCCCTCATCGCCAATCGGACTATTTAATAAGACGTCGATTTGCGTCGACTCTAAGTCGATAACGACATACCTTCGCCGGAAAATGTTCCCAGCAACCGTGGGCCATGGTTTTGCCCCGTCCCAGAGAAGTTGGATCGCCACCATGCTTCCGTCAGGAGACACATAGGGAGTGATCTCCCGGGAAAGGATCGGGCTCGGCAGCAATAGCGACGATTCATGCCCAGCACGCTTTATATACAGATGTTGGTCGGCGATGATGTCGTCAGCCACAGCCGCACTTCCCTTTTGTTGCTCCACGAGCTGGAACAGGGAGTCGACTGTTTCGACGACGTATCCGCCGAGTGGGTCAGTGCCCGAAAAGATAGATCGCGCCGGAGCATCCGCGGTGTAAACCAACGTTCCACCATCGGACGACACTCCGTAGGACAGGACGTTTGTCGAATGATCCGTAAGCCTGGTCAGTGTCAGGTTTTGGGTATCGAAGGCATAGATTTGTTGGAGTTCGCTGTTAACAGCGCCAAGAAAGAAGATCGTTTTGTTGTCCGGCATCCATCGAACCCGCTGGATAGCAGGCCGAATCGTTGAGGAGGCGATTGAAAGTAGTACGCGAGGCGCCGACGAACCTAGAGCGGTGGTGCGCCATTGAAGCAGCGAGTACTCGTTTGTGTTGTCCCGCAGATTTCCTTTCTTCGTGAGAATGAGAACGTTCGCGCCATCTGGAGAAAAGGATGCCAATGCGCCCTCGTCGACTTCTCCAAATTGCGTCATTCCGATAGCATCCGCCACCCTGACGGGACGCTTTCGCACGGCGGCCTGCGGTAGCACATTTCCGTCTCTGTTCTGTTGAGCGGCGGCGATTTGGAAAGCAGTAAGCACGACCCACAGCATCATCGCCAAGTTCCTCGCAAATTGGGCGGGCGAATTTCTAATGTCGGACATAACGAGCTCCGGGACGATGCTGAATGCTAACGAGCGATGCTGATGCAGGAATGAGCACTCGCGCGCGGCCACGCCAATGTATGGGTTCAGAAAGTGAGCTTGAACGCGAGTTGTATGGAACGAGGACCGCCAATTTGATACAGAGGATTGAAGGCGCCGGCTCCAAGATTGCCCCCGTCAAGGCTCTGTGCGAGTGTTTGAGTCGATAGGCCGAAACCGGCTGGACCGCCGAATGCAGGCGACAAATATTGCCCACTCGGCGGTCCAAAATTGGGATGATTCAGAATGTTGAACAACTCCGCACGGACCTGGAGGTTCAGAGAATCGTGAATCGGAAAACTTCGATGGACTGCGAGGTCCCACTGCAGCGCGTCGAATCCTCTCAGGAAGTTTCGCGGTGTGTCTCCCGGCCGAAGCGGATTGCCAGTCGCAGGATCAACCGGTGGATCGGCAAAGGCGACCGGGTTGAACCCTTTCCCTCCAGGACATGAAGCCCCAAAGACACTGATACATTGCGAGCCGATCAAATAAACCGCCTGTTGTGGTATGAGATCGGGACGGATGTCTGCATTGAAACCATTGTCGAATTCAAAAAAGCCAATGTCGGAGACATCGACGGGCAGCGCGGAATGGGCCTGAACGATATTGTCGATTGACCAGCCATCGAGAAACATCGTAGGCAACGTGCCCCTGGTTGGGGCTGCAATGTCATACGTCAACGCGGCTGAGAAAGCGTGGCGAACATCAAAATCGGAGGAGGCACGATTGAGGTTCGGATTCGCGCCCGGAACCAGAATGTTCGACGCAAGATAATCCGAGCCCGCCGATGCCGTATCGATGGAATGTGACCACGCGTAGGAAGCCAGCGCTTGCAGACCATTTGTAAGTCTTCTGCGGAATTGAAGCTGCAGGGCGTCAAAGTCAGAAGTTCCGGCATTCGCCAACAGTTGCGTTGCTCCGTAATTCGGATTGGGCGACGAAATGAATGCGGATTGCAGGAGCCGTCTCCCTTCGGCCCCGACATAGGAAGCCGTAATCACCTGCTGCGTGCCGAGTCCCTGCTCAAATGCGGCATTCCATTCGAAGGACCGGGGCAAGACAAGTCCCGGATCGACCGCGGACAAGATCCCTCCATTGGTCGTGTTTGGGGGAGTAACGAGAGGAGCCGCCGCCATTTGCGCGCTCAATGGAAGCGTTCCTCCGGAATAAACGGTTGTCGCCCCGAACGGATAGTACTGGGCCGAGATCTGGTTGCCCATCTCTGAACTCGCCATATCGTAAAAGAGCCCGAAGCCTCCCCGGACCACGCTTTGCCATTTCTGGTTCGAGTTCAATTCGTACACGATCCCCAACCGGGGAGCGAGGTTGCCAAACTTGGTTTTGTACACAGACGTTCCACTTGGGGCGAGTGCCAACTGCGACAGATTATTCAGGTCGAATCCGGTCACAGCGGCAAACGCAGGCCCCTTAATCGACCGGGGCACAAAATCGATGTCCCATCGGAGGCCGTAGGTGAGGGTCAAGCGGCGATGCACTGACCAGGTATCCTGCGCATAAAGACCCAAGTTACGAAAAAGGAAAATTGTGCTGTTACTTGCCGATACTATTGCCGATTCGAACTGGCCATTCTCCGCGGAAGGCACACTACCCAAGAAAGCCCCCTGCAAATAACCGTAGGGCGTATTCAGCGGAGATAATCTCCTATCGTCAATGCCGAATTTCAGTGCATGATCGCCTTTTTGTTTCATCAAATTATCCAGCACATTAATTTGCCTCTGCAATGCGTTTTGGACCTTCCCTTCATGCAAGAATCCCTGCGTCAGCGCAGAGATATCAAAGTAAAATTGCGCATTGTCGGATGAGAATGGCGCTGGGAAAGGCAAGGGCGAAAGGGGGACAGCACCTCCAAAGTCGTCCATTCTGTAACTACGCGTTGCGCTCACCCTGCTATAGTTGAACCGCAGGTCGTTACTGAGGGTCGGGCGCGGAGTCCAGGTGCTCCCTGCCGTTGCGGTCTGGGTACGGAGACTGATCTGCGATGCGGTACTTAAGGCGCTCGTAATGCCGCGCTCATCGAAGGTCGAAGGGGAATCGCTATATCGAGCAAAGAGTTCAAGACTATCGCTCAGCTTGTGATCGGCCCGGAGGCTGTAAGCGTCGAGCGTTGCGGGATTGGAATAGCTTGCATTGAACTGCGCGACGCCGGCGGTTGTGGACTCGGGACCGTTGGGCAGCGGATAAGCGTCTAAGTAAGGACGCAAGGCCGCAATGGCGTTCTGGCGGGCCGCAATGTCAGGAACCGTTGTAAGAGTGGTTTGCGGCAGACGCAGACGCAGCCCCTCGTAGGAAAAGAAGAAGAAGGTCCGATCTTTGTAGAGTGGCCCGCCAAGCACGCCTCCAAAATCGTTTTGCCGCTCTTCTGCTTTTGGAAGCGGGGGGACATTCGTGTAACCGTTAAACCAACTGCTGCTGTCCAAGACGTCGTTCCGCAAATAATCGAACATCGTTCCGTGAAATTGATTCGTTCCCGAACGCGTGACGATTGAAATCTGTCCGCCAGGCGCGCGCCCAAATTCGGGCGCGTAGGTCGACGTCTGAATTCGGAATTCCTGCATCGCGTCAACTGAAACCAAACTGTTGGTGCCACCTAAGGCACTGAAAGACCCCAGCGAACCCGTCAGACCGTTTCCCGGAGAAGTATTCAGACTTACTCCGACACCAATATTCGCACTCACACCATCGACGGTCCAGTAGTTGGACGCGGCGCGCTGCCCGTTCACACTGAATTGCCCGGAGTCCGAGGGATTGCTAGTGGTAAGAACCACTCCGGGCGTAAGCTGAATCAGGGTTTGAAAGCTCCGGCCATTCATCGGCAAGTTTTCGGCAAACTGGCGGTCCACAACCGTGCTCACCGATGCACTTTCGGTGTTCACCAAGGGGGCCCCGCCTTGCACGGTCACAATTTCGTGAAATGCGCCGACCAAAAGCGTGAAATTGATGGCGAGCGAGTCTTGAACATTAAGGACCACATCATTCTTAATTAGTGTCTTGAAACCGATCTCAGACACCTGGATTCTGTAGGGACCTGGCGGCAAGTTCGGCAAAACGTAAATGCCTTCATTGTTCGTTTTGGTCCGGTACTGCACGCCGGTCACATCGTTCACCGCCACTATCTCCGCCCCAACGACCGCTGCCGTGGAAGGATCGGAGACCATGCCGTTTATGTTCCCGTTGGGGGACTGCGCGAACAGGGAGAACGTGTTCAGCGTTATGCAAACAAGGACCGGAACAAAACGGGGGAAGCGCATATGGGCTCTCCAGCGAGCAACGGATTTTCAAGCCACTCCTTCCGTTAATTCGCAGGATGCTCCGCGTCGGACACCACGAGACTTCGATTTAATTTTAAAACGGAGAGGATGAAGAGATTGGCCGGGATACCGGACAGCAGAGCTACGGATGGTTGGGGTCGATTTTCAGAGAAGCGAACAAGAGAGTCTTGTTACTTGGTTTGTGACTGCCGCCGTCGGGCTCGACGGTTACGAATACCGCGTCGATCTGGGCCAGCGTTTTCGCGTCATCACACTTTAGAATCCAGCGTTTTCTCGTCGCGTTATCCTCATAGAAAACGCCCAGGTTGAGTGCCTGCTGGCGATCGGGTCCGCGCCGGCCCCAGGCCTGGAAGGTACTCGCAGCTTTCAACGCAGCCTGCTGATCCAGATCGTAGGCGTAGAAAACCAGCGACTTGCCGCGGGTATAAAAAACTCGGCCATACGGCTTCTTCGTCTCGCCGGTTCCAGCCACGTCATAGATCTCCGCTATATAAAGATCCCGCGCACCCATTAGCTCACGGATATCACGGTCATGGCTCAGGAGTTCATCGCGTTGCTCAAGGGCGGCTCGCTGCTCCTCAAGTTGATGCGTAAGGTCGTTGACCTTGGCCTCGGATGCCTTCGCACGGGCAGCATCCTGAGTTGACTGCTGCGCAAGGGAGTCCAATTTCTGTTCAAGCAAGGTGGAATTGTTCTGCGCTGACTCAAGCTTGTGCGCCAGTTGGATCTTTTGTTGACTGAGGTCTTGATGGTTCGCTTCACCAGCACGGAGATTGCTCTCAAGCTGGTTCTGCGCAGCTTTCAATTCGCTTATTTCGGAGGATTGATGCACCAGTTGACGGCGAAGGTCCGCAATCACTCTGTCACGTTGAGTGATTTCGGCATTGGCGACGGCATGATCATGACCTGCATCGCTGAGCTGCTCCTCAAGCGAAGGCTGCACGGGAGGAGCCTCCTGCTTGGTTGGTTGCGGTTGGGTGGCTTTCGCGTTGTCGGCTCCTCGACGCATGCCGACGCGGTAAGCGAAGAAACTGAGCGCACAGAAGAGTAGAATTCCGGCGGCGTAGAGCATCCACACATTCCGCCACGTGGACTCACTTGAAAATGGAAGAATGCGATGGGGGAAGACTGACGAACCATTCTTCTTTCCAGTTTTTTCGGGCGGGTGCTCGTTTTCTTCCGCTAAGCGCTCGAACAAGGCCTGTTCAGCTTGGTATTGCTGTTCGTGAGACCAATCGTCGGCGCTCTGTGTGGGTGCAGGCTCCTCGCCGGCGGCGATGGCGGGCATTACATCACTGACGATTGATTCGTACTGTCGAAGGGCCTCCCGGCAAGACGCACAGATGGCAAGATGCTCCCGCAGCCGTTTCTGCTCGTCATCGGTCAGCTCGTTGGAGGTCGAAGCGGCACAGAGCGCTAGGAATTCGTCATGGGGTCCGGTTTGAGACAACGCCCCTGCTCCTGGCTTGGGCAAACCTTGTATCATACTGCTCCCGCGCCCGGCAATTTGCTACCAAAAATCTGTTTTCGCAGCCGTTCCAATCCACGGAAGGAATGGTGCCGGACGTTGCCCTTGGTCTGACCCAGCAGCTTCGCGATCTCGTCCAGCGTATAGCCTTCGATGAAGTGCAGCCGAAGAGTCTTCTGCTGGTCTTCCGAGAGGGTTGCGAACATCTTCTGCAGGTCCAATTCAGCCAGGATTTGGTCCACTGGATCGCCGAAATGCCCCGATCCAGTATCCGCGATCTGGACTGATTGGTCATCGAGTTCCACTTGCGCGTAGAAATGGCGGCAGTTCAGGTAGCGCCGGCGTGAAATTGCCCGGCGAAAAGTCATGTGCAGAATCCAGAAATTCGCGGAGCCCTTAGATCCATCAAAGGTTTCGCAGAGGCGGTGAATCAGGAGAAAGACGTCTTGGACAAGATCATCCGCCTCGGATGTGTCCCGCAGGACCCTCAACGCAATTCGGCGGATGAGACGGCCGTAGCGGCGAAACAAGATCGCTAGCGCTTCCCTGCTCCCACGGCAAACTTCGGCGATCAAGTCCTCGTCCGAAAGACAGGGTTCCTGGCGTTGCGGCTCGACCGTGCTCGCTTGCTTCTCGGCGATCCCCAGTTCCGGCAGTCGAATTGTGATCGAACTGTCCATGACAGGGAGCAGCAGTTCAAGGCTGCCCCGCTAACTACCTCTCTAATTAAGGACCTGCCTGCTTCCTCCGGGACGAATTGGGGCTTCCTTTTCGAGCGCATTAGTTAAGGATCAAGCAGATCTGGCCGTTCGCACACCGCTAAAACACGCTGAAGTGTTTTAGTTCCAGACACTTGCGAACCCGGCTCGCCCGTGAGCGGACTAAGTCTTACTTCGTCGATTCACAAAGCAAAATTCCACTTCTCTTCTGGCGACCGTGCACTCACTTGAGAACTGAGCACAAATCGCATCCCCATTTTAGGGATCCGCTTCGCTTCGCATAATTCCCCATTTTGGGGAATTAGTCAATAGGTGAATATATGTCCAGGGTGTGAACCCTAAAGATCCAGCCTAGCACCTCACTTCGACCCCGCGCAATATCTGAAAACAATCACGCACCGCTCGCGGAGGCCGGATGGGTGGAAATGAGGCGGAGGAGGTGGCAGCAGCGGTGGTGGTAACGGCTACGATGCCCGGCTGCAGAATCGGCCGCAGGGTGGGCCCGTCACCGGTTTTTTGGGGAAAGTCTGGGCGCACGGACTCAATATTGTCAGAAATATGTAGCATATATCTGACAAATCTGGAAAGCCAGGCCATATTTGTCAGATATATGCTACACTGTTCTGACAAATGAGGCTCCAATGCGTGGCCTAGGACTCGATCTCAGAACCGCCATACTCGACCGAATCTCCGCCCAATCCTCAACCGGAGTTTGGACCCCCGTCGACTTTCTGGATCTTGGCTCCCGGGAGGCGGTTGACCAAGTCTTGCACCGTCTCACGGCCTCGAATGATCTCCGCC
>Ga0210390_10000295_pt1 | contig 54068 bp, 48 predicted proteins | sample IncBWH11OmetaG_FD_161050 | JGI IMG/M metagenome (GOLD analysis project Ga0210390, IMG submission 161050) | Forest soil microbial communities from Barre Woods Harvard Forest LTER site, Petersham, Massachusetts, United States - Inc-BW-H-11-O ... | reverse complement strand
TGCCGCCGCCGCATCCGGCGTCACCCGTGCCAAAACGGCCGCGCCCGGTTCAGCTCCCGCAGCTGCCGACGCAGCTTTTTTTCGGATTTCGCGAGCGCTCGCTCGTGCCGGCCGAGCAACTGAGCCGCCGCGTCCGCGAACGGCTCGGCGCGCGTCTCCGAGCGGCCAAGCTCGATGACGAGGCCGTAGGCGACGCGCACGTCGTTGGCGCGGCCGAGCTCATCCTGCACCCGTTTCAGCCGGTTGACAAACGGCCGGGCGTCGCGCTTGTCGTAAAGGCTGTCGAGCAGCTCGATCGCGTAACGCAGCTTTTTGACGGCGATGCGCGCGCGATGGCGGCCGCGCGCCGGCAGCCGCCGAAAATGCCGGCTGCGCTTGCGCATCGAGCGCCGGTGGCGGTCGAGCACGCCAGGCGCCACCGCGCCGATCGCGACGCCGAGCGCCCCTTCCGCGTCGCCGGCCCGCCCCTGCCACCCGCGCCCCTCGAACCAGCGCAACAGGCGCAAGATCGTCGCGGCGTGTCGCGGCGAGCGGATCTCGTCGGCGACGCGGCGGTGGGCCGCGTCGCGGGCGCGAGCAGCCGCCGCCGCCAACTCGTCCCAGCCCGGCTGGTCGGGAGCCTCGGACCGCGCCGGCGGCAACAGCTCGGTCGCAAAGACATCGAGATTGCGCGCCGGGCCAAGCGCCTCGGTCAGCACCCTGATTTCGTCGGCAACCCAGCGCCGCTCGGCCTCGGGCAGCAGCTTTTTGACGGCAGAGAGCATGGAGCCCAGCCGGCGCATCGCCACCCGCATCTGGTGGACGCCCTCGACCCCGCCGGCAAGCGCCGCCGGCTCGTTGCGCAACAAATGCCCGAGGCAGGCCCGCCCGACGCGCTGCAGCGCCTCTTCGACCGTCATGTCCGGGCCGAGCGCGACAGGCCCGGCCGAGACCGCCGCCGGTTCCGCATCGTCCCCATCGGCGAGCCGGTAGCCGCGCTCCGACTTGCTGCGCAGATCGACCCGCAGCGGGACGGTTTCGAGCAAGGCGAGCGCCACGTCGTAGAGCGCGGCCGGGTCGCCTTCCTTGAGCTCGAGCTCGAGTTCGCTCAACGTCCAGTTGCGGCCGTTGTCGACCGCGCGCACTTGACCCCGGTCGATCGCCGCTTCGATCAGCGTCCCCGGTAGCGGCTCGACATCGACGGTCAGGCGGTCGACCTCGGTCACGAACAGCGCGCGCAGGCCGTCGGCGGCGCCGTCGGGCAGATGCGGGCCGCTCTGCGCCGCCTGCGGGTCCGGCCAGTTGTCGGCGACCGGGTCTTCCCACTCGCCGCGCGCCAGCAGATTCGCGCCCTCGGGATCCTCCGTCTTGAGAGTCTGGATAAAGTGCCCGTCTTGCTCGCGCACGCGCAGGATCGACCCGGCCCGCCGCAGCTTACGGTCCGGGGTCTCGAAATAGGTCGAGACGAGGGTGCGCGCGGTCGTCGCCGAACCGGGGGCCAGCACCCCGAGCGCCTCCCTCAGCTTGGGCAAATCCGCGGGATCGACGGTCAGCTTCAGTTCAACCTCGAGCGAAATCGGAACCTCCCCGAGGATCGCAGGATCGGAGAATGTAAACGCCCCGCCGAGTAAACGCACCGCCGAGCGGATTGGCGCCCACGCCAGAAACGGCGGTGCGGCGGCGACTTCCCCCGCCGGACCCCTGCCTAAGAATCGCCCAACCGGCGATTCTCTGATAAGCCTGCGGCAAGCCGGCATCGGACAGCCGATCACGCAACATGGCGATGTCGCGGCGATAGGCAAGCAGGTTTCGCCGCGATGGGACGGAAACGGGTCGGAGGGCGTCAATGAGCGGCATCGTGCGCTGGCCGCGGGCATGCCGGGCTCTGCCCGGCCTCGCCGCGAGGGGCTATGCCGCGAGCCCGGCGCTCGCGCGTCCGCACCCCGGCGCGTGGCTGATCGACGCCCCCGATTTCTGGCGGCTGTGGGTCGTCGGCCTGGTGGTCTTCGGGGTGCGCTGGCTCGAGATGCTGGCCGTCGCGGTGTTTGCCTACCAGCACACCCATTCGCCGTTTGTCGTCGCGGCGCTGACGATGTTGCGGATGCTGCCGATGGCGCTATTCGGCGCGGTGATCGGCGCGCTCGCCGAGCGTTTCGAGCGACGCACCGCGCTGATCTTCGTCGTGCTGTCGATGGGTCTGACCTCGCTGACCCTCGCGGTCCTGGCCTGGACGGGCAATCTCGCCATCTGGCATCTGGCGGTCGCCGCCTTTTGCAACGGCATCGGCTGGACCACCGACAACCCGGTGCGGCGCACGATGATCGGCGACGCGGTCGGCCCCGAGCGCATGAGCAGCGCCATGTCGATCGATGTCGGCGCCAACAATGCGAGCCAGATCGTCGGCCCCGCGCTCGGCGGCGTGCTGCTGTCGTCGTTCGGCATTGGCGGGGTGTTTTGCGTCAGCGTCGTGTGCTATCTCGTGGCCCTCACCGCAGCCTTCCGCGTGCGTCACCGCAACGCCGCCCTGCCGGTCGGTTCCGGCAGCGTGCTGGCGCGGATCATCGAGGGTCTTGCGCTGGTGCGCCGCGATTCGCGGCTCATCGCGACCCTGGTCGTCACCGTGATCTCCAACGTGTTCGCCTGGCCGTCGACCAGCATGATCCCGGTGATCGGCCAGGATCAGCTGGGGCTGGGCGCCGTCGGTGTCGGCATTTTATCGAGCATGACCGGGATCGGGGCGTTTTGCGGCGCGGTCGCCATCGTGTTCCTGGCGCGGCCGCCCTGGTTTTCCCGCATCTATCTCGGCGGCGTCGTGCTTTATCTGAGCCTGGTGCCGATCTTTGCGCTGGTGCCGTATCCGGTGATTGCCGGATCGGTGCTGCTGGCGACGGGCGTCGCCAACGCCTGTTTCAGCATCATGCAGGCAACCCTGGTCTATCTGGCGGCGCCGGCCGAGATGCGCAGCCGGGTCTATGGCGTCTTGTCGGTGTGCATCGGCGTCGGCATGGTCGGCTTTATTCAGATCGGGCTGCTGGCCGGGCTGATCGGCGCGTCGTGGGCGGTCGCCGCGACCGGAGGCGCGGGGCTCGCGGCGATGCTGCTGACGCGGCGCTGGTGGCTGCCGCTCGCGGCCCGCGGCTGAAGCCCCGCCGGTTCGCGCCCAGTGGGCGGGGGCGGGTTGCGCGGAAATCGTCGCTGGCCCCCTTCATGCGATGGTATCTTGCCCAAGGATAGCACCGGCCCAGCAGGACAGCGCCGGCGGGCGTCGCCGTGTCGGCAAAGGGAGAACAAGATGGCGTCGATTGACCTCGATTTGGCTCGGCCCGAGACGCGCGGGGCCGATTACATCGAACGAGCGCGGGCGCTGAAGCCGCTGCTCGAGGACGCCGCCGACGAGATCGAGGAGCACCGCCAACTGCCGCCGCGCGTCGTCGAGGCGCTGATCGAAGGCGGTTTTTTCAAATTGCTGATCCCGCGCTCGCTGGGCGGCGCCGAGTTGCACCCGCTGACCTATGTCCAGGTGCTCGAGGAGATCGCCAAGGCGGAACCGTCGACGGCGTGGTCGCTCGGCCAGAATTCCGGCTGCTCGATGACCGCACCCTACCTCGACCCGGTGATTGCGCGCGAGATTTTCGGGCCGCGACAGGGCATTCTCGCCTGGGGGCCGGACCTGCCCGGCGCCGGCCGGGGGGTCGCGGTCGAAGGCGGCCTCCGGGTGACCGGCCGCTGGGGCTTTGCCACCGGCAGCCGGCACGCGACCTGGCTTGGCGCCCATGTGCCGATCGTCGAGCAGGACGGCACGCCGCGAATGAACCCGAACGGCCGGCCCGCCGTGCGCACCGTGCTGTTCCCGAAAACCAGCGCCAAAATCATCGATAACTGGCAGGTGATCGGGCTGCGCGGCACCGGCAGCGACAGCTACGCGGTCGAGGATTTGTTTGTGCCGCAACGCTACACCTGCGGGCGCGACAACGCCGCCGAGCGGCGCGAGCCGGGCACCCTCTACAAGTTCACCAGCGGCATGGTCTATGCGATGGGCTTTTCGAACGTGTCCCTGGGCATCGCCCGCGGCGCGCTCGAGTCGTTTATCGTGCTGGCGCGCGACAAGATCCCGCGCGGGGCGCGCAACCCATTGCGCAACAACAACGTGATCCAGTCGCAAGTCGCGCAATGCGAGGCCCGGCTGCGCTCGTGCCGCGCCTTTATCCACCAGACGCTCGAAGAGATGTGGGACGAGGCCCAACGCAACGGCGAGTTCCGCCCCGACCAGCACGCGCGCCTGAGGCTCGCCTCGACCTGGGCGATTCAGCAGTCGCGGGAGGTCGTCGCCCAGGTCTACAGCGCCGCCGGCGCCACCGCGATCTTCAACGAGAACCCGTTCGAGCGACGGCTGCGCGACATGCACGCCGGCAGCCAGCAGGGCCAGGGCCGCCCGGTGCATTTCGAGACCGTCGGCCAGATCCTGCTCGGCCTGCCGCCGGAAGGCCGCATGTTCCGCTGAGGCGCGGTGCGGCCCGGCGAATGGCAGCGTTTAGCCCGTGACGCCGCCCTTCGTCAGACCGGCTGCTATATACCGGCGAAGCGCGTAGAAAATCGCGATCGGCGGCAGCGAGTAAACGATCGCGATCGCCATCATGTAGTTCCAGGGCGCGTCGTCGTCGTCGAAGAACTGCTCCAGCGCCACGGCCACTGTCGTGTGCTTTTCCGACATCAGCAACATGTATTGATAAAAGTAATCGTTCCAGGATAACAGTATCGCGAAACTTCCGACTGCGGCGAGCGCCGGGGCGATTAGCGGCAGATAAATACGGAGATAGACCTGGGCCACCGATGCTCCATCGATCCGGGCCGCTTCGTCGAGCTCGACCGGGATCAATTTCGCATATTGCAGCAGGACGAGGATGGCGTAGGGGGTCGCAAACGTCACTTCCGCAGCGATGACCGCCCACGGATTGTCCAACAGCCGATAGATGTGCATCACTCGAAAGAACGGGATGATCAGGGTCGACGACGGGATCACATAAGTCACAAGCGCCGTGTTGGTGAGCGCCCAATCCTGGGCGAGGCGCATCCGGCCGACCGCGAAACTGGCGAGCGAGCCGATCACGACGGTCAGCGCCATTACCATGATCCCGATGTAGATGCTGTTGCCGAACTGGCTCCAGATATGCTCGACGTCGTCGGCGCCCTCGGTCCACAATGCGACAAAGCTGTCGAGAGTCGGGTGCAGCGGCCAGATTTCGCCGGTGAATTCGTTGTGGCCGGTCGGGTCGAGCGCGACCAGAAACATGTTGTACACCGGGATCAGCGACCAGACGACGACGACCGCCCCGAGCGCCGCCGAGGCTGCTTCGACGAGAACCCGCCGCAGCCGGTAATTCGGCCGGCGCGCCCGCCGCTTCAAGGGCGGCGCGGCGCTCACAGCTGCACCTCCGCGGTGCTCAGCCGGCGCATCAGCAACACGACGAGCGGGATCAGGAGTGGAAGACCCGACAGACCCGCCGCGACCGCAAGCTGCGGGTCGGCAAAGTCGAGCGCATAGCGAAACCCGAGCGTCGAGAGCACGTTCGACGAGAACGCCGGTGCCCCGCCCGAGACGAACAACACCGGGGCATAGTCGCCAAATGCCCAGATCGTCGAGATCACCGTGCTGATCAAGTAAAGGTTGGCGAGCAGCGGCACGGTGACGTGAACGAACCGGCGGTAGGGCGAGGCGCCGTCCATCTCAGCCGCTTCGTAAAGATCTGGCGGGATCGCCATCCGGCCGCCGAGCAGGATCAACGTCCACAGCGGCATCCATTTCCAGATATATGAGACGATGTCACAGGCGAGCGCGAGCCAACCTTGAGCGAACCAGTCCGGTCCTTCGACTCCGAAGAGCACCGACAACAGACCGTCGAGCAAACCCTGCCGGTCGGCCACCAACATCCAATGGAATGAAAGAAAGGCCGGAACCGCGGGCAATGCCCACGGCAGGATATAAATAACCAAGAGCGCCTTGATCCATCGCCGGGGGCGCATGAAAAAGCCGGACAGCAACAGGGCGCCCAGCATCTGTGCGTTTACCGCCAAAGCAAGGAACAGCAGAGTATTGATCGCCGCCGTGGTGTAGCGTGGATCGGCGAAGAGCTCGGCGTAAAGCGACGGATTGCTGCCCATCCACAGGCCGTAGCCGATCGGATAGATGACAAAGGCGGCGAACACCGCCGCATAGGGGACGAGAAAGGCGATCGACCAGATGAAATCCGAGCCGTACAGGCGGCGGCGCTTGGACGGCCGGCCTCGACCGAACGGAACCGCCCCTCCTGTTGCGACCACCTGGGTGCCGCTCATCTCCGGCCTCCCGAGGTCGCGCCGCTCGCCGGGCCGCGGTACCCGACGGCGCCAAACCGAAGCTCGACCCGCCACCTTGCGGCGATATCCCCGCCCCGTCGCCTACATAGATCCACGGTGATCATAGGAAGTAGCCAAAAAGGCCAAAAATTGGCAGAGGCAACCTCGGTCGACCGGCGCGCCTCGCTCGTGCGGGAGGCGTTTCGCCTGGAATACCTTGCCGTCGGGTGGATGGCCGTCGAGGCCGGCGTGGCGATAAATTCCGGGATCGCCGCGCGCTCGATCGCGCTGCTCGCGTTCGGGATCGACAGCCTGATCGAGTTGGTCTCGGCGGGCGTGCTGATCTGGCGTCTCGTCATCGAGTTGCGACGAGGCCGGTCTTTGGCCGAATCCGCCGAGCGCTCGGCAAGCCGCATCGGCGCCGTGCTCCTGATGGCGCTCGCTGCTTATGTCGTGGCGGCGGCCGGATGGAGGATGTGGATGCGGCAAACCGCGATGTTCGCGTGGCCGGGGCTGGTTGTTGGCATCGCGGCGATGCCGATCATGTGGCTCTTGTCCCGGCGCAAGCTGCGCCTCGCTCACGAGCTCGACAGCCGAGCGTTGCGCACTGACGCCGTAGAATCGATCGCGTGCGGCTGGCTCTCCTTTGTGGTCGTAATTGGGCTCGTGGGCCAACTCGCGCTCGGGGCGTGGTGGATTGATTCGATGGTTTCGCTGGCCGTCGTCTGGCTGCTGGTCAAGGAGGGCCGGGAGGCTTGGGCGGGCGATGAATGTTGATCGGACATTCTCGCGAGCGCTGCCGCGTGTACCCGGTGGCGGCGATGCCGCACACAGCTCAGGGCAGCGCTTTTCCGCGGCGCACGGCGGCGATCATCTCTAAGCCGCAACCCGGGTCGCCGGCGGCACAGGGGCAGAGGTCGGCCAGCGCTGCAGCGCGGCTTCGCCCTGCGCGGTGAGGCGATAGCGGCCGGGTGCGGTGCGCTCGAACCAGCCATACACGTTGCGCAGCAGGATGCGGCCGGCATCGGGGACAGCATGACGCAGGTCGCGCGGGCGGGCGCGGCCGACATGCAGCCCTGCGGCGCAGGCGAGCGCGCGCTGGCGATACGCGGTCATGACCGGCCGGCGGACGGAGCCCCCGGGCGAGGGGTCGCCCTGACGCCGGGCATGCTCCGCGAGCAGCCTGGTGCGCCGCGGCCGATCCGGGCGGGGCCGATAGGGGCCGGGCTCGGCCAACACCTCAACCCGGTCGCGGCCAACGTCGACCGCCAGCAAGCCGAGGCCGACCAGCCGGCAGAGCCGGCGCACGCGCGGGTCGCGATCACGCCCGCGATGGGTCAGCGGCACGGCGAGCCACACCTCGTCGGCCGGCCGCATCCGGTCGACCGCCTGCAGCAGGAGATCGAGGCTGAAGCCGCGCTTCATCTCGACGACCGCCAGCAGCGGCGGCTCGCCGTCGCGCACCGCAGCGATGTCGCAGCCGCAAACCTCGCCCTTTACGACAAACCCGGCACCTTCGAGAAACCGCTTCACGGTCGGATAGAGCGCCGTCTCGGCCATCCCACGCCCCCGAATCCCCAAGTGTGTTCTACAGCGGACGGCGTGCCGGAAGCGGGCGAAATGCGTGCACCGCAACGAAACCAGGGCTAACATCGGCAGTTGACCAAGCTCAGGGAGTTTGCCGTGTCGCAGCATCACGTTTTGCGGGCCAGCCCCGAAACCTGTCATTGGGGCTTCTTCGATTCGGCGCTGAAGCCGGTGCTGACCGTCGCCTCGGGCGACACGGTGACCTTGGACAGCGTGTCGGGCGGGCCCGACGTTTTGCCGGTGGACGGCCGCTTCGACATCCTCTCCGAGCACAAGGCGATCCACGCCGCGGTCGAGCCCCGGCTCGGCGCGCACATCCTGACCGGGCCGATCGCGGTCGAAGGAGCCGAGCCCGGCGACGCGCTGGGAATCGAGATCCTGTCGGTCGACTGCCGGCAGAATTGGGGATACACCCGCATTCGGCCATTATCCGGCACCCTGCCGGAGGATTTCCCGGTGCGCCGGACCTGGCACACCGCGATCGACCGCCAGCGCGGCGTTGCCACGGTGCCGTGGGGTGCCGAGATCGAATTGGCGCCGTTTTTCGGGGTCATGGGGGTGGCGCCGCCGCCCAACTACGGCCAGGTGACCTCGATCGTGCCGCGCGAGTTTGGCGGCAACATGGACCTGAAGGAGCTGGTCGCGGGCACGACGCTTTACCTGCCGGTGTGGAGCGAGGGCGGGCTGTTCTCGGCGGGCGACGGCCACGGCGTGCAGGGCGACGGCGAGGTTTGCGTGACCGCACTCGAAACCGCGCTGACCGGCACCTTCCGCCTGACCCTGCACAAGGGAATGGGCATCGACCTGCCCCGCGCCGAGACGCCCACCCACCTGATCACAATGGGCTTCAACGAGGATCTCGACGACGCGGCCAAGACCGCGTTGCGCCAGATGATCACGCTGATCGGCGAGCGCATGGGGCTCGGCCGCGAGGACGCCTATATGTTCTGCAGCCTCGCGGTCGACCTGCGGGTGACCCAGCTCGTCGACGGCAACAAGGGCATCCACGCGATGCTGCCGAAGCACTACGTCAACGGCGGGCGGCGCGCGAATTAGACAGCAATCGCCGGATAGAGCCGCGCGCCCGACCGCGCCATCTTCCGCCTGTGGATGATGCGCAGGAGCGGATGATGTTGGATTTCGACAAATGCTGGGCGGCGGTCGAGGGGCGGGATGCCGCCGCCGACGGCAGCTTTTATTACGGGGTCTTAACCACAGGGGTCTATTGCCGGCCGGGCTGCCCGTCGCGCCCGCCGTTGCGCGCCAACACGCGGTTTTTCGAGACGACCGCGGCGGCGGAGACGGCCGGGTTGCGGGCGTGCAAACGGTGCCGGCCGGCTGATCCGTCGTCGGCCTCGCGGCACGTCGCGGCGATCGAGAAAGCCTGCGCATTGCTGCGCACGAGCGAAGCGACGCCAAGCCTCGCCGAGCTCGCCGACGCGGCGGGGATCAGCCGGTTTCATTTTCACCGCGTCTTCAAGCAGGTCACGGGGGCGACGCCGCGCGACTATGCCCGCACCCACCGGCTCGGCAATTTCGCGCGAAAGCTCGAGGCCGGCGAGGATGTCGCGGCGGCGATCTATGGGTCGGGGTTCGGGTCAAGCTCGCGCGCCTATGAGGCGGCCCCCGCCGGGCTTGGCATGACGCCGGGCGCGCGGCGGCGCGGCGGCGCGGGCGAGACGATCCGCTTTGTGACGGTGCCGACCCCGCTTGACTGGGCGCTCGTCGCGGCGACCGAACGCGGCATCGTCATGACGGCGCTCGGCGACGACCGCGAGCGGCTCGCGGCCATGGTGCGCCGGCGCTTTCCCGCCGCCAGGCTGGTCGAGCAGGACACCGGCCTCAAGGACTGGGCCGAGCAGGTCGTGCATTTCATTACCGCTCCGTCGCAGACCCTCGACCTACCGCTCGACATCCGCGGCACCGCGTTTCAGGCGCGGGTGTGGCGGGCATTGCAAAAGATCCCGCTCGGCCGTACCGCGACCTACAGCGAGATCGCGCTGGCGTTGGGCCAGCCGACGGCGGTGCGCGCGGTGGCGAGGGCCTGTGCCGCCAACGACCTGGCGCTCGCGATCCCTTGCCATCGGGTGATCGGCGCGGACGGCGATCTTGCCGGCTATCGCTGGGGGATCGAGCGCAAGCGCGCCTTGCTCGACCGCGAGCGCGAAGCGGCGGCGAAAGATGAAGCCGCCTGAGGCCGCCACCCGCGCTGTCGCCGCCGCCGACTGGGCGGCGGTCGCGGCGGCGCTCGACGAACAGGGCTACGCCACCTTGCCGCTGCTGAGCCCTGCGGAATGCCGCTCGCTCAGGGCGCTCTACGATGACGACGGCGCGTTTCGCCGCCGCATCGTCATGCAGCGCCACGCCTACGGCAGCGGCGAGTACAAGTATTTCCGCTACCCGCTGCCCGAGATGGTCGCCGGGCTGCGGCAGGCGATCTACCCACGTCTCGCGCCGATCGCCCGGTGTTGGCGCGAGCGGCTGCGCGAGCCGGGGCGGTTTCCGCCGCGCCTGGACGACTATCTCGACGAGTGCCATCAAGCGGGTCAAGAGCGGCCGACGCCGCTAATGCTGAAATACGGCCCCGGCGACTACAACCGGCTGCACCAGGACCTCTACGGCGCGCTGGTCTTCCCGTTCCAGCTGACAGTGCTGCTCAGCGATCCACAACACGATTTTAGCGGCGGCGAGTTTCTGCTCGTCGAGCAGCGGCCGCGGGTGCAGTCGCGCGGCGAGGTCGTGCCGCTAGGCCAGGGCGAGGCGGTGATCTTCCCGGTGCATCACCGTCCCGTCGAAGGGTCGCGCGGCGCCTTTCGCGTGACGATGCGGCACGGCGTCAGCCGCGTTCGCAGCGGCGAGCGCTACACGCTGGGCGTTATCTTCCACGACGCCGCCTGACCGCGCGCGGCCTCAACCGGGTTCGGCGACCGCGGCGGACCACGGCGACATCACATCCGAAATACCGTGGTTTAGACCCGCTGCGTCGCGCAGCACCAGGTTCGGGCACGCGAACCGGCCCGGATAGACCGTGTGCTCGACGAGGGTCGCGCCCGGCTTGCGCGACAGCGGCTCGAGGATCGCCGGCGGCAGGCGACGGTCGATGGCGATGCGGTCGCTGCCGCTGACATCGATCCGCGGATGATGCGCCGCCGTTTCGGGGTCCATGCCGAAATCGACGACAAAGCTCGTCATCTGCGAAACCGCGGCGAGGATGCGCCTCCCGCCCGACGCGCCGAGCCCCAACCACGGCCGACCGTCGCGCGCGACCACGAGCGGGCACATATTGGTCAGAGCGCGCTTGCCCGGTGCGATCGAATTTGGCCGCCCCGGCCGCGGGTCGAACCACATGATCCCGTTGTTCATCAGGATCCCGGTGCTCGGGAGGACATAATAGCTGCCAAACAGCGACAGCAACGTCGTCGTCAAGCTGACGATCGTGCCGTCGCGGTCGATCGCGGTGATGTGGGTCGTCGAAGTCTGGGCGCCGGCCTCGGCGTCACCGGCACGTTCGAGCCGGTCGGCATAGGCTGCGCGCAACGTCTCGATCACCGCCTCGAAATAACCGGCGTCGGGCATCGCGCCGAAACGCTGGCTGGCGAGCCGTCCCAAGACCGCGGCAAGGGTCGGCCCCGCGGTCATTCCGGGGGCGGTTTGGACGGTCACGCCGCGATAGGCGATGTCGAGCGACGCAACGATGCGCGCCCGGCAATCGGCGAGATCGTCGGCGGACATAAAGCCGCCGGCCGCCCGGCTATCGGCCGCGATCGCGCGGGCGATCTCGCCTTGGTAGAAATCCTCGGGGCCGGCCTCGGCCAGCCGTTCGAGGGTTTCGGCCAATTGTCCGAGAGACAGGCGCGGGATATCGCCATCGGACGCACCGACCGGCGGCAAGCCGTCCGGCAGCCATATCCGCCGACTTTCATCGTAGCGCCGCAGGTCGGCGGCGGCGTTTGCCACTTTGAGCGTCGTGAACCAGTCGATCGGCAGGCCCTCGCGCGCGAGCGCCGCGGCCGGGGCCGCCAGCTCGCGCCACGGCATGCGGCCAAAGCGCTCGACCGCGGCACCATAGCCGCGCACCGCGCTCGGAATGGCAAAGGCGAGCGGGCCGTGGACGTTGCGATCGCCGACAACGCTCTGCGGCCAAGTGAACAGCTCGGTGCGTATGGCATCGGTCAACGGATAGGCGGCGGGGTCGAGGCCGCGCGGCGACACCGGACCGAAATCGATCACCTCGGCGTGCGGGGCGCCGGCCCGATGCACAACCATGAAGCCGATCCCGCCGAGGCCGCTGCTCCACGGCTCGGCCGCGGCACCCGCTAGAGCAGCGGCAACGGCGGCATCGACCGCGCTTCCGCCGGCCGCCAGAATGTCGGCGCCGATCGTCGCGGCGGCGTGGCTTTGGGCGGCAACGATGCCGCCTTGCGACGAGATGCCGGGCTTTCGGACCGTCCAGTTCTGGGTCAGGGGCATCGCGGCCGGCCGCTCACCCGACGCTGATCTCATCGACGCGGCTCGGATAGAAAGCATAGTAGCCGGCGATGCCGGCGACCTCGTCGTACGGTGTCGGATAGCCCCAGACCGCGTTTTCGGCGCGGCGCATGTCGGCGCCGTTGGGCACCTCGATCGTCCAGTATGAGGCCTCGCCCTTGTATGGGCAGCGGGTGTGAAGGTCGGTTCGATGCATCAGATCGAGCCGCATGTCCTTTTCCGGAACGTAATAGGCCGGGTCATGGCCGGTTTCCTCGACGCGGAGTGCCGCGGTGCTGTCGGCGATCGTGATCCCGCCGAAGACCACCTTCACGCGGCGCGTCTCCGGCACGAGGTCGACGCGGTGATCGGGGCGGCTGACAAATCCGGGGGCCGGGTTCGGCATGTCTACTCTCCTGAGCGGGTTGTCAGTGCCCGCCCTTTGCGGGCGCGGCGTACGCCTCGAACGAGTTGATGCAGTTTTGGCGCAGTTGCGAGTCGGCGATCGGGCCGCATTCGACCGCTTCGCGGTGTTTGCGGAATCCGGCATTGCTGCGAAGCGCCGCCGAATATTGCTCGCTTTGGCGGACGTTCGCCTGCGCCGCCGGATTGTCGGTCGGCATCGCCTGGGCCAGGGCGGCCCCGGCGCAGCCGATCGTCAGCAAGACACTCAAAACTGCCGCTCGGTGCATGGGCATTTTTCTCTCCTCATAGCTCTCGCTCGGCCGATGCCGGAGGCGCTGGGGTGACGGCTCGGCGCGCGAAACTTCTCCGTCCGTCACCGTGTCCCGCGCCTGCTCGGCCTGATGTTTTGCGCCGGGAAGGGGTAGTGTCAAGCCGCGCCGACCACCGCTGCCCGCGGCCGCTTGATTGCCCTCCGCTCTTCCAGCCGGTCGAGGATCATCCACGGCAGCAGATGGGCCGGCAGATCAACCCGGCGCCCGTGGGGTGCCGCGCCGTCGACCAGCACATAGTCGCTCGCCCAGTCGTCAAACCCGAAATGGGCGAAGGCGTGCGGCAGACTCGGCAGATGGTCGCCGTAGAAGCTGAAGACGGCGTCGCGGCGGGACGGCCCGAGCTCGTCGAGCAAGATGGCGAGCATCTCGTCGGAACGACCAACCCCGTCGAGATAGCGCAGCAAGGGGCCGCGTTGTGGCAGGTCGGCACGATCAAAACGGCGCCGCAACCGCGGGTCGATCTCCGCTCCGGCCTCGTGCCACGGACCGTGATTGCCCATCGTAATCACAAAAACGAAGGTCCGCGGCCCCGCGGCATCGAGCACCCGAAGCACCTGTCGGGCGAGATCGGGGTCGGAGCGGTAGGGCGGGCGGCGCGATCCGCCGAGCGTCTCGCGGCCGAGAAACGAGTCGAAGCCGAGCGCCGGCAAGGTCCGGTCGCGGCCGAAAAAGCCGCGGTCGAACGGATGCAGGCAAAGCGTGCGATAACCCTCGTCGCGCAGGCGCGAGGCGACCGAGGCGAGCGGCGTGCGCGCGAAGGCGTGGTAGGGATTAAACCGGTCATAGCCGAGGCGCTCTTCGGGGATTCCGGTCAGCACCGCGAACTCGGCGCGCATCGTGTTGGCGCCCCAGGCCGAAACCTCGAGGCGGCCGTGGGTGGCACCCTGCTGCAGGCAGGCGTCGAAGCCGCGCATGAGGTCGTGCGGGACATCGGGCGAGATCCGGCGCGCATCAAAAAAGGACTCGCATTGCACGACCACGACGGGCGTTGAAGCACCTCCGCCGTTTACTGCCGGGGCCGAAAACGGGTGGTATTCGGCGCGGCGCTGTGCGCGCTCGGCGCGCGCGATCACCCCGTAGACGAAAAGAGCGGCAACCGGTCCGAGCCGGGCGGCGTCCGCGAGCGGCTCGCCGGTCGGCCGAAGCCGGGACAGAACGGCGGCGGCTTTGCCGAGCGCCGGCTCGCGCGACAAGACCCACCCGACGAGCCAGACCGCGAGGAGGCAAAGGAACGCGGCCAGCGGCTGCGGCTGCCACAATGCCGGTCCGAGAACGAGCAGGGCGACCCCGAGCCCGATCGCGCCCGCCGCCCCACCGAGGACGAGCGCCGGACCCGCGAACGGGAGATAGAGATGCGGGTGGGTGAAGACGTGGCGCAGCTCGGACATGTCGGAAAACACGACCGGCTCGCGCAGCGCATCGCGCTTGGCCCGGTCCACAAGCGCAAACCCGCCGCCCAGCGAGAGCAGCACAAGGCCGGTGAACATCGGCCGCCCGGTGGCGACAAGGACCAGGCCGCCGACGAGCAGCAGCGGGAAGATGTCGAGAACGGCCGCCACCGGCTCGGTGTTTCGCGCAGCCGCAACCCGGCGAGGGATCAGCCAACCTCCCGCCGCCGCCGCCGCCGCGATCGCGATCCGCAATGCCTCAGCCGTCATGTGACCGCGCCGGACGGATGCGAAAATGATAGCGGCGCAGGATCGCGTCGCCGACCCAGGCGGGGGCGAGGTCGCAAAACTGCAGGCCCACCACCAGCGGCCACGGGAAGGCGACCCGGCGGCGACCCCGGTCGATGCCGCGCTTTACCGCGCGCGCGGCCGCCTCGGCGCTGACCAGGAAGGGCGTCGGCCCCTCGAACCGGTCGGTCATCGGCGAGTCGAAAAAGCCGGGGCACACGATCGTCACGCCGACCCCGCGGGGTGCGAGCCGCGGCCGCAGCGCCTCGGCATAGGCGCGCAGCCCGGCTTTGCTCGCGCAGTAGCCGGGGCTGTCTGGCAGCCCGCGATACGCCGCGACCGAGGCCACGACGGCGACCCGCCCCGACCCGCGCCGGCACAGCGCCGGCAGCAGCGGCTCGACCGTGTTGACCGCGCCGATCAGGTTGACGCGCACCTGGCGAGTGGCGGTTTCCGCGCCCTCGGACGGCGCGTCGGGATCCGGGCCGGCCGACGTCCCAGCGTTGGCGATCAGCAGCTCGACCGGGTGGTCGCGATCGAATTCACTCAGCCACGCGGCCATCGCCGGGGCGTCGACCACGTCGATCGCCGCGATCCTCACCTCGGCACCCTTGGCCTCGCACGCATCGGCGGTCTCCCCGAGCCTATAGCGATCGCGTCCGAGCAGCCCCAGCACCGTTTGCGGGCCGGCATAGGCTTCGGCCAAAGCGGCGCCGAGACCGCTCGAAGCCCCCGTGATGACTACTGCGCGAAAAGGTCGGCGCATCCCCGCACACTAAAGCCGCAGACCGGCCTGCCGGCGTCCGAAAGGCGTCAGAATCGGCTCGCTAACGGATTGACTACGAACGGCATGCGCCCGGCATCCCTGCCGAACGAGCGCCGCGCGCGTAAGTTTCACATCGGGCGATGCGACATTTTGGCCGGTTGGGCGGCGCGCGCCGTCACCGCCCCCATAAGACCGCTATCCGGTCAAGCGGGACGGCCCTCAATGCGCGACCACCTTGGCCACCGCGAACATTGCCCCAACGATCGCGACGATGTTGACGACGAGCGTCCCGAGGATCAAGCCAAAGACGCGGTTCAGAATATCGGCTTTGATCGCTTCGATCTTGGCCTCCAGACGCAGCTCAGATTGGCGCAGCTCGCTGCGCAGCTCCGCGATCTCGGCCTTAACGCCGGTGATGTCGTCTTTGGTGGCGAGATCGGCGCCCCCGGTCGCGTCCTGGACTGCGGCGACGACGGCTTCGGCTTGCGGCTCGGTAAAGCCGGCTTGGCGCAGTCGTTTCGCGACTTTGAGCGTGTCGATCGCCACCCTCCGGCAACCCCACCCGGACCCGATCCGTGCTTCCTGACCCGATCAGTCGCCGAGCACGGCGCGGTACTTTTTCCAGAAACCGCGGATCGCCGCCTCGCTCGAGCGAAACGGCTGCGACTGCGCGTCGTAGCCGCCCATCATGACGACACCGCTGTCGTCGTCGTTGTAGCGCAGCGCGCGCTGCACAAACCCGCCGACGCAGCCGTCCTCCATCGAGATGTAGCCCGCCGCACCGACCAGGTTGCCCTGGCGCAGCCGGCGCTCGGTCATCGCCTCGTCGTCGCCGTCAAACCCGAGATGGATCCATTCGAGCTCGGTCTTTTCGAGGCCCTTGGGATGGATCGCCCGCACCGCGATCGAATTCCTGATCTGCTGCAGGATCATGCCGGGGAAGATCGTCAGGATCTGCACCGAGACCTGGTCGCCGTATTCGTCGACCGATTCGATGACCGAGGGGTCGACGAGCCGCATCTCCATGTCGGAGCGCAGCCCCTCACGCTGGTAGTCGGCGTCCTCGGCGGCATAGTCGAGCTTGGCCTGGCTGAAATGATGCCCGCCGCTGTCGTCGATATGGATGCCGCCCGGCATCGACAGCCGGTTGATGCGGAACGTCGTCAGGAAGGTATGCAGGATGCTGGCGTGGTAGGTGTCCTTGGTGTTCTCGGCATAGAGCTTCCAGTTGTTCGGCAGGACCTGGGTGCTGCGGCCGAGGATGCGGACCGGGCGGTTCAAGACCCGCCGGATGCCGCCCGTAATCTGCGGCCCGAGATAGGTTTCGAGGTCGGGTGCCTCTCGGCTCAGCGTGCCGAAGACGAGCCCCGCGACCTCGGCCACCCGCAGCCGCGGCAGATCATGGTCGTCCTTCCTGAACTCGGCCGGCATTCCGCCCTGGCGCCTGACCCCGCGCTCGAACGCGACCCCGGTCAGCTTGCCGGCGAGGTCATAGGTCCAGCCGTGATAGATGCACTTGATCTCGTCGCCGTGACCATGCCGCTCGATGCACAAGAGGTTGCCGCGGTGGGCGCAGCGGTTGACAAAGGCCTTGATCCCGCCGTCACTGTCGCGGGTCACCACGACAGCGGTCTCGCCGACCGTCGTCGCGACCCAGTCGCCGGGGTTCGGGATTTCGGCGGCAAGGCAGAGATAGCTCCAGCACGGACCCTTGAAGATCCGCTCCTGCTCAAGCCGGTACTGCTCGGGGTCGGTATAGACACGGAACGGCACCTCGGACAGGCCGTTCGATGGCCAGTGAACGCCCCGCGTCGCCTCGGCGCCGTGCTCTGACATGATCCCGCCTCCTTCCGGCAAACTGCCAACCGGCCGGCATCATAGCACCCGCTATTCGGCCGGGTACAGGCGGGCGGGAGCTTCCCAGGGCTCGTCTAACTACCCCGCGGCCCGAAGAATTGCAAAACGATCAAACCGTCGCTCCCGTGCAAACGCCGGGCTGTTTGGAGAAATTGTGGCGGCAACATTCAGTATTCGAGCCCGTTCTTGGACGATCCGCTTCGTCTTGCGCGGGCTTGTCCCGCGTATCCACGTCTTTAATCGGGCGGCCGAAGACATGGATGGCCGGGTCAAACCCGGCCAAGACGAGACGATAGAGCCGATTTCGTCCTTCTGCGGACCGCGAAATTTCCTCGGGCAGCCTTGCGCGCGCACGAGCCGGAGCCAGGCGACGAGTCCGCTGCACTGGCTCTCGCTTTCGCAGCACGACGATAAGCGCTGGACGCGCTGATTCCCGACTAAAGGGCGCGTAGGAAGGCGATCAGATCCTGTTTCTCCTGCGGCGCCAATTTGGTGCCGAGGATCAGGTTGAAGAACTCGACGGTGTCGTCCAGGGTCAACAGCCGCGCGTCGTGCAGGTAGGGCGGGTTGTCCTTCACCCCGCGCAACGCGAAGGTTTTGATCGGCCCATCGCCGATCGCCATCATGTTGTTGATCATGACCGGTTTGAAAAAGCGCTCGGTCTGCAAGTCGTGCATCAGGTTGTCGGTGTAGAACGGCGGCTGGTGACAGCTGGCACACTGGCCCTTGCCGAAGAACACGTCCTGGCCGCGCAGTTCCGCCTGGGTCGCCTTCGCCGGAATAAGCTTGCCAAAAACGTCGAGCTTGGGCGCCGGCGGAAAGTTCAGCATCTCTTGAAAATCGGCCATGAAGTCGACCTGGCTGCCGCGTTCGAGCGGGTTCACCCCTTTTTTTGTCGCCTCCACGATGTCGCCGTCGAAATACGCCGTGCGCTGCTCGAACTCGGTGAAATCCTCGACCGTCTTCAGCGCACGCTGCGACCCGAACAGCCGCTGCACGTTCAATCCGCGCAACGATATCGTCTTGATGCGATGGCGGAACCACTCGGGGCGGGTATCGGGGGCGAGGTGGGTGGCACCGTTCTGGTGACCGTTCGAGTGGCAGTCGAAGCAGGCCGCACCCTGGCTTGGCCCTGCCACGCGGCGATCGTCGGTCGCGTTGAATTGCTGCTGCGGAAACGGCGTCAGCAACAGGCGCAGCCCTTCGAGCTGGCGCGGGGTCAACAGGCCGTTGAACAGCTCGTAGTAATTGGTCAACGACACGAGCTTGCCCTGCGAGACGTCGCCGAGATCGGGGCGCGGCGTCAGGTAGATCGCCGGCGGAAACTCGGCGAGAAACCGGTCCGGCAGGTCGAAATCGATGTCGAAGCGCTGCAGGTCGCGCCCGTCCTGGCGCTTGATCGCGTCGATCACGAAATGCGGAAAGACAAAGCCGCCCTCCTGGTGCTTGGGATGCGGCAATGGGTAGAAACCTTTTGGATAGAGGTTCTGGTCACGGATCTGGTCCGGGGTCATCGCCGCCAGCTGTTCCCAGGTCATCCCCGGCGGCAGTTTGACCCGCACACCTTCCTGCACCGGCTTGGTCCGGTCCATCGTAACCCCGGCCGCCGGGCGGTCGCTCAGATCGTAGCGTTCGTCGAGGAGCGCGTTGTGCTCAGCCTCGACTTGGGCTTTCTCCCCCGTTAGGCGGGCCATCAGCGAGGCAAAGCCTTCGGTGATCGCCACCGGCATGTAGCTCGTCAGCCCGCGCGGCCCCTTGTCGAAACCCTCGGTTCCCATCAGGTACGGGTTCGGCGGGATTTCCCGCGCCTGTTGAGGCTGCGCAGCCTGCTGGCCCTGCGTGGTCTGCTGGGCGTAGGCGTAGCCGAAGGCCGGGGCCAGGACGCTCAGCGACAGGATGATCCAGCGCGTTCCGCGGCTTGGTCGGGTCATGGCGCTTTCCTCCTGGTCCGCACATGAAAGCCTGTGGCTCGGCTTCCACGCAGCCGACGGCGTTGGGCGCCGACGGCCGTGTTTTCGGAAATTCCTGGTTTATGCTGAAGTCCGGCAGATTGCCGGTACGTTGTCAACGCGCCTCTTAAAGCGCGCCCCGGAGCCTGCGAATTGTGCAAAGCCGGATGCGGCCCGGCATGGTGACGGAGCGCCCGCGGCGGTGTTCCACCAGCGGCATCCATGATCATCGGCACCGCAGGCCACATCGACCACGGCAAGACCGCGCTGGTTCGGGCGCTGACCGGCATCGACGCCGACCGGCTGCCCGAGGAGAAGCGGCGCGGCATGACGATCGACCTCGGCTTTGCCTATCGCGCGATCGGCGCGGCCGCCGGCGGGCCCGGCGAGCACATGCTCGGTTTTGTCGACGTGCCGGGGCACGAGCGCTTTGTGCACAACATGCTCGCCGGCATCACCGGCGTCGATTTTGTGCTGCTCGTGGTCGCCGCCGACGACGGCCCGATGCCTCAGACGCGCGAGCATCTCGACATCGTGTCGCTGCTCGGGGTCGAGCGGGGGATCGTGGCACTGACCAAAATCGACCTGGTGCCCCCGGCTCGGCTGGCGCAAGCCGCCGGCGAGGCCCGCGCGCTGGTCGCGGGGTCGATGCTGCGCGACGCCGCGATCCTGCCGGTGTCGAGCATCACCGGCGCGGGGATCGCCGACCTCGAAGCGCATCTGTCGGCGGCGGTCCGCGAGCGCGGCGAGCCTGAACCGCACGGCGAGTTCCGCCTCGCGGTCGACCGCAGCTTTGTGTTGCCCGGGGTCGGCGTCGTCGTCACCGGGACGGTCGCCGCCGGAAGTATTTCGCTCGGCGAGCGGGTCACCTTGACGCCATCCGGCATCGCCGCCCGGGTCCGCGGGATTCATGCGCACAATCGCCCGGCGCGCGTCGGGCGCGCCGGCGAGCGCTGCGCGCTGAACCTCGCCGGGGCGCAGGTCGAGCGCGAGCGGGTGCGCCGCGGCGACTGGGTAGTGGCACCCGCCCTACACGCGCCGACCACTCGCCTCGACGCCCGGGTGCGCCTGCTCGCGGATGACCCCCGGCCGGTGAAAACGGGAGCGGGCGTGCACCTGCATCTCGGCACGGCGCGCGTCAGGGCGCGGCTGGCGCCGCTCGCCGGCGAGGCGCTGATGCCGGGCGAGGAGGCCCCGGTGCAGCTCGTCCTCGAGCGCCCGGTCGGCGCCTGGCGCGGCGACCGGCTCATCCTGCGCGACCGCTCCGCGACCCGCACGATCGGCGGCGGCATCGTGCTCGACCCCGGCGCGCCGGCCCGCGGCCGCCGGCAGCCCGAGCGGCTCGCCGCGCTGGCGGCGCTCGCCGCGCCCGAGCCGGCGGCGGCGCTGGCGCGGCTGCTCGATGTTATGCCGGCCGGGGTCGACCTCGACCGGTTCGCCGTCGCCGCGGGAATGACCTCGGCGGAGCTGGCGCTCGCGTGCCGCACCGCCGGCGCGCCGGTGCTGGGGGCGGCCCAGCACCGGCACGGCTTTGCTTTGTCGCGAGCGCGGTTCGAGGCGTTGCAGCGCGAGATCGGCGCCGTCCTCGAGCGACATCATCGGACGGCACCGGGCAGCGCGGGCCTCGAGCTCGACCGGCTGTGCCCGCTATTGAGCGGCCGGCCGGCGACCCCGCTGGTTCGGGCTGTTGTCGAAACGCTGGTCGAACGCGGGGCGCTGGCGGTGCACGGTGCTTCGGTCCATCTGCCGGGCCACGCCGCGGCATTGTCCGAGGGCGATGCGCGGGTCTGGGCGCGGGTTCGCCGGCGACTCGAGGAACGCGGCTTTGACCCGCCTTGGGTGCGCGACCTGGCGCGCGAGCTGGGGCTGTCCGAAAGTGCTATGCGCGGGCTAATGAAGCGGCTCGCGCGCCTTGGCGAGCTGGTCGAGGTGGCGCCGGACCGCTTCTACCGCCGCCGCACCGTCGACAGCATGGTCGAAATGCTGGCCCAGATGTGCCGCGCCGCGGCCGACGGGACGGTCACCGCCGCGGCGTTTCGCGACCGCATCGGCACCGGGCGCAAGCTCGCGATCATTATCCTCGAATTCTTCGACCGGACGGGCGTCACCATGCGCCGCGGCGACCTGCGCAAGGTGCAGCCCGAGCGCATCCGCACCTTTGCCACGCCCGGCCGCGACCCGCACCCGCGCGATGCCGCGGCGCGAGGCAAGGCAAACGCCCCGGCGGTGGCGCATCCGCCTTGCCAAGCCGGTCAGCGCGCTTAACGCGCCGCGCGATCGGGGTAGGCGCAGTCAGGCCGCGACGGTCTTGCCGGGCTTCGTCACCAAAAACGTATTCGAGATCCCGTTGGCATTACCGGTCCAGTCATCCTCGCGCACCTCGAGCAGTTTGCACCCGGCTGCGTAAACAATCTCGAAAATTTGCCGCTGAGGCAGCACGTGCATTTCCATATTGTGCCCCTGCTTGGTCAGGGACAGGTAGGCTCCTGCGTCGAACGCATAGTCGTTCGCATAGGTCGGGACCTGAAAATAGCCAGCGCCGCCCGGGTTCATCTGGGCGAGGATCGACTTCAATAGGTAAGCACTGATCGGCGGCGGATTATGCTGAAGCACGATCACCGAAAAAAACACGTCGAATGGCCCGATGCGGTCGATGTCGCTCAACACGGCGAGGCGGCGGAACGAGACGTTTTGCGCGCCGCGCTGCGCAACGGCGGCTTCGGCGATCCGCAGATGGGGAGCCGAGATGTCGGCGGCGATGACCTGCCTGAACAACGGTGCCAACCATGCAGTCAAGCGGCCGACGCCGCATCCCAGCTCCAGGCAGGTCTGGTCTTTCGTCAACTCTATTCCCGAGCGGCGCAACACCGCGACGAAGTCCTCGATGTTCTTCCTTCCCGTCTCATGGAACCGGTCGCTGTGCCGGGTGAACACGTCCGACCTGAAATCGGGATGGGTCAGCACGGACCAGTGCGGCTCGCTCGCGCCGAGCTTTGACCAGGTCGTGTTGATGTGATCGTGAATCGCCACCAGCTTGTCGGCGGGCACCTCGATCTCGATGGCCATCGGCGGCCAGTTCAACGGCGGACGCGCCCTCAGGACACGGCTTGGGGCTTGCGTTCTCCTGAGCCGGAAGTCCGTGCCCGCGATCAGCGCCGAAATGCCCTGACGCTCGGGGTCGACCGACAGCGGCGGCGCGCAGGAAAACCCGTAGGCTCCGTCGCCGATGCCTTGCCGGTGCAGGTCCTCGCGATAGCGCTCGGCGACGACCTGCGCGACCGGTTTACCGTCGGCGAGGATTTCTACCGTGACCCGCCGCTCCGGATGGTCGCTGTTCCATGCCCAGCCGGCGATCAGGCCATCGCTCGACACATCGAGAAATCCGCTAAAGGGCAGTTTCGCCTCCGGTGGTTGGAGTCACGATCTGCTCGTTGTATGCGGCCACTCGACACCGATCAATGAGCGCGTCTCGCGTACGCACCGCTTCGGTCGTCGATTTTCAGCCGGTGCCGTGAGCTAAGCGATAAATTAGTCCCCTTTCAGCTGCCTTAATTGCCGTTCAAGGTCGATAATCCTAGCACTAAAACGATTTACTTTGTCGCGATATTCTTCGAGCATACTGTGACTACCAGTGGCCGACGTAATTATCTGTGAATAAAGCGACACCTCGTCTGGCCGCAAATGATAACAGACGCGTGCGTTTCCTGGTGCGCTGTCGATTATGGAGATTCTTGTGCTGCTAAATCCCGAAGTCCTCAACATTGCCTCGAGGCATGAGGTGTTAGGGCCCCACCAATTGCTAGGATCGTTTCCCAGTTCGTTCGTTTCATAATAAACCATGTAAGGAACAGACGTCCCTAGGGACTCATTTATATGAGTCTCGAAAACCACCAACTCTCGTACCTTTAACCGAACTCGCTTCAACGCTTCGATAGGGTTTTGGACATGATATAACACCCCGCAAAATATAACGACATCGAACACTGGAAGATCCAAGAAATCTTGAGAAAACAGATCTATTTTCCGATATTCGAGGGGAAAGACTTTTTTGTCGAGAAGGAAGCGCAGTCCATCGGTCATCTGCTCGTCGATCGACAGAACCGAACGCGCCCCGTGTCGTATCGCGGCGACGGACCACCCCCCATCGGCGCATCCGATGTCGAGAACCGTTTTCCCCGAAAGGTCGGCAGGAAATTGCCAATGATCCAGCTCCGCCTTCATGTGTTCAGGTGTCTTGTGACCGGCTGTCCAATGACCGTCTCCCAAATCGACCGAGTGAAACCACCCGAAAGCGCGCGACTGTCGCTGCAGTTCGGCAGCCGAGGACGGGTTCGGACGCTGGAGACACACGTCGGAGCCCGCAACGACGGCCGATATATTTTGGCCGTCGAAATTAATTTGAGACGGCGGGATATACTGGAAACTATGGCTCCCGTCGCCCATCCCGGCCTTTTTCAAGTCCTCGCGATAGTGCTCGGCGGTTACCTGCGCCAGTCGCTTTCCGTCAGCCAGTATTTCTACCGTGACACGCTGCTCCGGATGGTCGCTGTCCCATGCCCATCCGGCGATCAGGCCGCTGGTCGATACGTCCAGAGATCCCCTGACCGGCAATTTCGCCTCCTCGTGATTGGTGTGATAATCCGGTCGGTCTATGCGCCCATTGGGCGCGTGCTCAATAGCCGCATCCGGAAAGCTATGGTAAAGCGCCGGTATTGGCTAATGCCGGGACAGCGCTGTTTTTTCGATCGCGAGCCATCGCAGCCATCGAGTTGATCCCGGCCTCGTCGTTCACCCGGTGCAGGAGTTCCGTGCGACGGCGCGCGAACTCGGGAGAGGCGAGATCGGGAGCTTTCGCCGGGTCATTGACCAAATGGGCGTAGAACTCGTGCCCGTTCGGTCCGAGGATTTTGGCGACTTGCATCTTTATCAAGCCAAGCGCCTGCAGGTCGGCGACGATCAACTCGAACGAGGCGGGCGTGAACGTCCAGCAATGCGCGTCCGGCCAGATGTCCGGCGTCGTCCGCTGCGACAGCGCCTGGGAAAAGGCGGTTTGCAGATCGCCCACGACCCGGATTTGGGCCGGGTCCGAGTCGATCTGCCAACCCGTCAGGTCGGTGCCGCCAATATGGCCGTAGGCATGCAACGCGTAATGGGTGAACAGCTGACCCGGCGTCGGCCGATCGCGGCGTTCCCAGAATGCGTCAAGCAGCTCGCCGGTCGTGCTCCATGGCCGAAAGTAGTCAAAGCACGTCCGGCGGTCGGGGATCGCCATCGACAGCGCGCCGCCCGGCCTCAGAACCTTTTCGCAAGCCTGCACGAACCGGATCGGATCCGCCAGGTGCTCAAAGTTGTGTGAGGAGATGACGTAGTCGATCTGCCCAGTCAGGCCTCGTTCCTCGACCAGGTGCGCAAGCTCCATCGCCTGTCCGACCAAATCGACATCCTCGATGTTTTCGACCATCTCCTTGGGTATTCCGGGATCTTTACGAGCCAAATCCCTGAGCTGCTCGCGGTCGTACACATCCAGGATTAGTGACCGGTAGCCTTTGGATTTCGCGGTGATAGGACTGAACCACGGGCCAATTTCAATCCCGAGCCGATCGGGAGTGATGGATCCAAGCAATTGTTCGATCCTATCCATTTCTCTCTCCGCGGCGCTCGCGAGCTGATCTGGGATTCCGTCGTATCCGTCGCCCTGCGTTGTTCTTGCGTGTTTGTGTGAACGTGGAGCGCCGCCTTCGCCCCGCGGGAGCGCCCCTTATTGCCACCAGCCGCCCGGATGGTCAACCGGCCCGATCTGGAACCGGTCGCGCGCGAGCATCGGGTGATAGGCCGGATCGTGCTCCAGAAATTCGCCCCACCGCTTCAGAAACAGCGCCAGTTCGCCGCCCGGCGGCAGCACCTCGCCGCGCGACGCCTTTTCGTGGTGCACGAGCTCGGCAAACGGCGTGTAGACGTTGCGGTAGCCCAGCATCCGCGCGCGCAGGCAAAAGTCCACGTCGTTGAATTCCAGGCTGAACCGTTCGTCAAATCCGTTGAGGAGCTCGAGGACGCTTTTGCGCGTTGCGTGCACCGCGCCCGTCATCATCGACCATTCGCGGTGGACGAGCGCCCAGTTTTGATAGGTCGGCGCCGCCGCCGGCTGGCCGAGCCAGGCATGCGCGCACATGCCGAACAGCCCGCCGGGTATGCCGGCGTGCTGAATGGTGTCGTTGGGATAGATCAGCCGCGCGCCGGCGACGCCGACATCGTCCTGCATCGAAAAGGTCAGCAATGCCTGCAGCCAATCCGCCGACCGGACGACCATGTCGTCGTTCATGATCACGATCTGCTCGGTCTCGGCGGCTCGCCACAACCGGTTGATCTTTTCGGCATAGTTGAATTTGCCATCGCCGCGACTGGTGACGAGGCGCCGCATGTCGAACGGCCAGCGCTGCCCGCCATAAACATGGTCGGAGGCGACATCGTCGCCGATCACCACGCGCAGCTGGTCCATTGGCCAATCGGTGCGCGCGACGCTGTCCAGCAGATCCAGGATGTAGGGCTGCCCGCACCCGGCGCCGCGATCGTCGGGGCGCGTGCTTTGCCGGGTCGGGATGACCAGCGTGACATCCGGAAACGCCGCAAATCGTCTTTGCAGCCGCAATGTCCCGGGAACGAGCCCGTCGGTGATGTCGAACGGACTGGCCGTGTCCGCGAGCCAGGCCTGCAGCGCCGCCCGCCGGTCGTCGATCCTTGGCCGCGGTCTCGCCCGCCGGTGTGCCGCGAGCTGTTCGGTGATCCGCGTGATGCCGAGCCCGGCCGACAATGCCCGCAGCACCAGCTCGTAGGCGGCCGCGGTGCCTGCCGCGGGTCGCAACTCGCCGAGCCGGCGCATCGCCGACGCCCGTACGACGAGCGGGACCCCGACATAGTCGTCGGCGATCAGCAACGCCAGGTCGAGGTCCGGTTTCAGGACCAGATCCCAGCCAGCGCCGCCGCCGGCCGTGGGCTCGATCTCGTCGCCGTAAAACAGGTCGACATCGGGCCGGCGGTGACCCTCTTGCCGGACGATCTCCTGGAAGCGCGGATGAAAGCGAACCGCGGCGGGCGCGATCACGACCCAGTGGTCGCGCTTGTCGGGCAAAGCCGTCGCCATCCGGCTTGACACGCGGCCGTCCGGCGTCAGCGCAATCGACGTGAAGTCGTCCGCGTCGAGCGAAGACAATGACGCGAATGTCGTCACCTGGCCTGCTCCGCCAGCCGCAGGATGCTGTCCCGCATTCTGGCCGCGACCGCCGCGGGCGAGAACCGCTGGCCGATGCGCCGACGAGCCATTTCGCCGCGGCGCAGGTCGCCCGCCGCGACAAGCCCGGCCGCCGCGATCAGCGCCTCGGTCAGCCGATCCTCGTCGATGTGCGCCCAGACGCCGCCGTCGCGCGTGTAATGACCGTAGTCGTCGTCGAGCGTGCGCAGGTGATACGGCACCGGGAAGCCGCATTGCGCATCGAGAAAATCGGCGCTGCCGCCATAGTCGGTGGCGATCACCAGCTTGCCCTTCGCCATGGCCTCGGCGATGGTCAACCCGAACCCCTCCGAGCAATGCGGCGAGGCGTATATGTCCGCCGCCTGCATCAATTGGCTCATCGCCGACACGTTGGCGAGGCGGTCGATCAGGACCGCCCCCTGGGCGCGGTCGACCTCCTGGCGCAGCCGCTCGCCCTGCGCTGGCGAGTCGTAGAGATGCTTTGCCTTCAGCACCAGCCGCCAACCCTCGCCGCCGAGCCCCGAGCGCGCAAACGCATGGAGCAGGGCGAACGGGTTCTTGCGCACGAGATAGCTCGACCCGTCAAAGGCGTAGAGGATAATCCGGTCGCTCGGAGACAGCCCGAGCCCCTGCTTTACATGGTCGGCTTGTGTCGGGTCGGCATCGGGGCACGGGAGCGGGACGACGTGCGGCACCACCTCGACCGGGACCTTCGCGCGCGACAAAAAGATATCGGCGCAGTAGCGGCTGGGCGACCAGATTGCGCCGACCTGATCGAAGAACGGGAACCAGTTGTCGGGCAGCACCGCCATTTCCCATACCCACAGCCCGATGCTGAGCTTGGCGTCGTAAATGATTTTGCGCTGCGCGTCGGTCAGCAGCGCAGGCCATCCGTCGGGGTTCAAATGGACGATCGCAACATCCGCCGGGCCATCGAAATCGCTGATGTCGAAAGCCGGGCCCACCTGCTGGTGGATATGAAACGCCTTTTTGACCGGATGAAAATTCACCGGGAAGCCGGCATGGCGCAGTGCCGAAACATAACCGCGGCTGGCCACACCGAGCCCATTGCTGTAATTCCACGGGCCGATAAACGAAATCTTCAGGTCGTGCGGGCGTTTCCAGGCTGGGGGCTGGGCCAAGGCGGGCCGCCGCAGCCCCAGGCCATCCGGCAATCGCGGCGGTGCTTTGGCTTCCGCCAGGGTGCGCTCGGCAAGCGACGCGTCATATCCCCGGCCCGCTAGAATGCCTTGCCAATCGCTGATGTCGATACCGGCGAAGGCCCCACCGACAACATTCGCCTTGACGAACGGAAACCCGGCCTCGATCAGATACTTCCAGTGATAAATCGTGGGATTTCTGCCATCGTGAAATACCGCCTCGCAGTAAAAACCGGCGTCTTTTAAATACGGCGCAATCTTGGTTTCGTAGCTGTTTATGACGTCTTCCTTATCCTCGTAGGAAACGATGTCATTGATAAACTTGTGCAATGCACTGGACGACAGCGCCCGCCGCTTCAGCGCCAGAAAATAGCTTTGGATGTGCCAGCCTCTCTCATAGTTTTCTGTCAGCCCGACAAGGTCCGCGGCGCTGCTGCGGATCTTCTGCAATAGATAGGCAAATCTGGCGTCGTTGACTGGTCCGATCAGGCTGTCGTTTGCTAGGTAAAGGATCTCGGCGTTGAAAAGCTCCGGGTGAAGCCGAAGGACATGCGCCCAGCCCGCGAAATCGTAACCCTCGTTCGCGCGAACAAAGAGGCCGCCCACGGCATCGACAAGATCGGCGTCATCTTCCAAGAAAGGCTCGTCGGCGGCGACGATCAGCACCGCAGCAACGCCGTGCCGCCTCAGACAGTCGAGATAATGACGGACATGCGCTTTCAGCCGGCCATGCGGCGAGTGCGTCACAAAGAGCGCCACCTCGCCGGTGAAGGTCGGCTCCTTTAAACAATGGATCTCGGCATCGGCTACCGGGCGCCAGGCTCCAGCCGCCGCCTCCTCGGCATTGGGCTTTCTTCTCTCTTGGAGGCCATATTTCAGGAAATGTTCGAGCGGGTCCATTCTCGACTGCAAGACATCCGTGTAGTACGCGGCGTACCAGTCGGCATCAAAACGCGCCACGACATCGGCCGCCCCGGCCCTGGCGTTTGGCGCGCGCCCCTCGTGCAAACCGTGCTTAATAAAATGTTCGAACGGTTCCATCCCCGCGTCGGCGACATCGGGATAGCGCGCAAGATACCATCCCTCGTCGAAGTCTCTGGCCCAATCCAACTCGGGAGCCGGAGCCAGCGGCAATGTCTCGTGAGCAGCGGGAACCGGGACGACCGCGATATCGGCCAGTGCCCCGCCCGCCGCAGCGCTCGGAGGGGCAACGGCAATTTCGCCTGACGCTTCATCGTCGATCCGTCCTTCCGCCAGCCCGCATAACTCGGCCAACTCAGCCTCGGACCACCCAAAGCTGCGTAGCTCCTCGCGCGGATACGGCAGCAACGGGTCACGGACGAGCGCGCGCAGATAGGCGGCTTGCGCCTCTTCCGGCCGGCTTTCGAGCTTGAGCGCGTGACCCAGCTGCAAATGCGTGTCGGCCGCCGCCGGCTTATACGCGAGCGCCGTCCTGTAGGCCGCTTCGGCCTGCGCGACGCGACCCGACTCCTTCAGGGCGTGACCATACTGCACCCAGATGTCGGGTAGCTCGGGGTCCCGCTTGAGGGCGAGCTCGTAATACTGCGCGGCGACCCCCCATTGCCCCGCGTCACGCGCCTGGTCGGCGAGATCGGTCGGGCTGGGTCGCGGTCTTTTTCGCCTCAATGCCATATGGTGGGCCCCCAAACGCGAACGGCTCACAGCATTGAGCCAGTAGTCCGATACCGCGCTATGCGCAGGCACTCGCAAGAATTACAATCCCTTAAGGTCGTCCTTCCCCCGATGAATTGATTATCGTTTTTGGCGCCTGGCGATAATCGTTGGTTTTCCGACCTCGATTGGCGGATTGAGCTCGTTGCATTTCGCCGTAGTCGCGGCAAATTCGCATTCGAAGCCGAGATTTCCAAATACCCGATTGTACAATCCCTTGGAAAGAATCCACCAGCTGTAGTTGAACTGAGGTATGTCCCAGGAATTAAGCGTCTCCATAAATTGTTGTTCGGAATCGACCACCTGGGTGTGCGCTATGATCACCGCCTCGGAGGCAAGGCCGGCCAGTGCAGTAAGAAACGGGACGGGGTCGGACAGATGCTCGACAATGGCGCCCGCGATAACGACATCGAATTTTCTGTCCCACCGCCAAAGCTGCGACACCGGCGCGTAAACGACATCGACAGAGCTGCCTTTCTTGTGCCAGGCGTACCAGAAGCCGTTTTTTAGGCGCTTCAAATTCTCCTCGGTCTCGGCGATCCACAACCGCCGATCCGCCGTGTGGAGACTGTCCTTGAAAGGGATGCGCTCGAATTCGCGAGCGTGCAGCGCATCGACGGCCGTGACGCTCGCGGCCCCCGCCTCCTCGGCCGAAAATGCGAGAAACCCGGAGGCGGTTCCGACATCGAGCACGCTCTTGCCCCGCACGGGATAGCCGCCGATGTAGCTTTCGAAACGCCCGCGCAGATCCCAGTTTGCGTTCTCGATCGTCTCACCTGCTGGAAAATTCAGGCAATGATAGAAACCGCAATCTTCTCTAGACGGCCTCGGCCAAGGATCGACTGGGGTAAAGGACGGTTCGCCGGGATCGTCCGGACGCCGACGCGGCTTGATCACCTCGCGCAAACGAAAGCCAGTCCCGCTCACGGTCGCCGATATGTTTCGTGACTTAGGGTCGATGGGCCATCGCGGATAGTAGTTGAATGCGTAGGCGCCGTCCCCAAACCCGGCATGCTTCAAGTCTTCCCGATATTGTTGGGCGGTGACGGTTGCCACCGGCTCGCCGTCGAGCCGGATCTCGACGACGAGCCGCTTCTCGGGGTGCCGGCGGTCCCACGCCCATCCGCTGACGAGACCGGGCGCGCACAGATCGAGGTAGCCATCGATCGCCGAGTTGAAGCACTTCCTGGGTGCGTCGGGACCGCTACCAGCAGTCAACGCATTCCCCCTTCACGACTGCCGGCTGTGCAACAGGACATAGTCTGTACCGTCGATGTAAGCGTCAATTTTCGCATTCGGACCGGGCTTCTCGAACAGCGGGATCGAGAAGGCCACGTCTCCCTTCCCCAACCGGGCGAGGTCGGGACGCGGCCGGTTTGCCAAACCGCGACCGACTTCGACGCCGTCGATCTTGATGACCACGGCTACCGGGTTCGGGTCGGAGGCGATCCGTGCCCAGCCATTCGCGTAGTCGCCCACACCGTCCAAGTGTCCCTCCCAAAACCGCACCCTTGAGGTTTCCAAATAAAGTTCCGGGCCGTTCCCGATGACCTCAACGGCCCGCTCAATCTCCTCAAAGCTTGGCGTCATGCCGCAGAAGCGAATGATGCTTTCGATCAGGCGGCACGGATCGGCGAGCGCCTTTTCGTAGCTGACCATAAGTACCGGGGCCGGCACGGTCTGCGCGAACCGGGCCATTCGGGCGGTGAGAGCGGTGGAGCTTTCGATTGCCGCCAGCAGCGGCGCATTGCTCGATATTGTATCCCGCAAGGCGATCGCGAGCGGGTCGCGGAACGTCATGATCAGACGCGGATTGCGGAAATTGTGCAAGCTCTGAGCGATCTTCTGAAACGCCAGCGGGCGCTTGAAGCCCCAGATCGGGTGCGCGGCGTTGTAGCGCGCGACAATGTCCGCAAGAGACGTCGGATCGTGCTCGAGCGCGGCGGCGATGTCGATGTCCTCGAAAACGGCCTGGTCGGCCCGCTCCCCGAGAAAGAGGCCGAGACGGTCGAGCACGGCGGCGATCATCGAGGTCCCCGATCGCGGCACGCCGACGACGATGATCGTCGCGGTCTCGGTTGGCGGCGCATTGTTGAGCACGACGATGCCCGGATTTTGCAGCGAGGATGAGGGAGGCGCGTCGCCGAGCCCGTCGAACATCGCGCGCAGTTCGGCCAACTTCGCGGCGGGCCAGCCGAGTTCGGCGAGCTCGGGCAGCAGATCGGCTTGCATCGGGTCGAGCGTGAAAGACCGCAGATAGGCGGCTTCTGCTCCCTGCGTGTCGCCGAGATGCTTCAAAACACGCCCGAGACGCGCGTGCAGCTCCGAGGCGAACGGCCGGTCCTCGAGCGCGCGTCGGCAGGCGGCGGCTTCGCCGGGGCTCAGCGCGTCCTCGCCCGGCTCCCAATCGGCCGCGGCGGGCGGGATTGTCATGGCGTCAGCCTCGGGCGGCGCGGCGCCTGGCCAGAGTTCGGGCGAGTCGTCGTCGGCGCGGCCCGCGGGTGCCGCGAACAGCGGCTCGCCGGGCTGGTCGCCTAAGTCGGGCATTCTCGGCTCTTCCAGCTCGGGTTACGGCTCATAGAAGGGATTCGCGGAGTCGGCGGGGTCCGGCGCTCAGCCCGCGGCGGCGCGCCCGGCGCCGCGCAGCTGCGGCCGCCATCCGAGCCGGCGCAGCCCGACGCCCCACCACCCGTCGGGTTCGCTTCGCCTCGGCAACGGCGTGGGATCGACCCGCAATGCCGCGATCATCGCCCGGCCGACCCGCCGTGCCGCCGCGACATCGTGGCGCAGCGCGGCGAGCTCGGCCCGCAGCGCCGCGTCGCGCTCGTGCGCATCCTGCGCGGCGCGGTCGCCCGCCTCGCGCAGCGCGGCATTCTCGGCCGCTTCCGCCGCGGCGGAAGCGGCGCGCTGCCGTGCCATCTGGTCGGCCCGCTCGGCTTGGCGGCGCAGCGCGGCGATCTCGGCGCGCAACGCCGCGGCGTGCGCAGTGTCCTGCTCGGCTGCCCGCCCGGCGCGGGCGGCGGCGTGCCGCAGCTCGGCGATCTCGTCGGTCATCGCGGCCGCCGCGGCGTCGCGTTCCTGCGCCGCCCGCTCGCTCTCTTCCGCCGCTTCGCGCAACTGGCCGACCTGGGCCCGCAGCTGCGCCGCGTCTGTGCCATGCCGCTCCGCTTCCGCTTCGGTGATGGCGGCTTGCCGCCGCAGGGACGCGATGTCGTCGGCCATCGCGCCCGCCGCCACAGCGCGTTCCTGAAGCCGCTGCTGAGCCCGCTCGATCTCGGCGCGCAAGGCCGCGACCGCGGTCCTGCCGGCGGCGCGCGAGGCCTCGACCTTGGCGCGCAGCGAGGTCATTTCGGCCCGAAGGGCGCGTTCCTCCTCGGCGCGATCGTGCTGGGCGCGCGCCAGCGCCGCGGCACCCGCGTCGCGCTCTCGCTGCACCTCGGCGAGACGCACGCGCTGAGTGTCGAGCTCGTGCTCCAGCGCTGCAACGCGGGCGCGCTCACCGTGGAGCTCGCCCGCAAGCTCGGCGACGCGGGCGCGCAGGGCCTCGATCTCGCCCAGCATTCCCGACAGCCGCGTCGCCGCGGCGGCGGCCTGCTCGTTGGCCGTTGCCACCTGCGTTTGCAATGCCGCCGCGGCTTGCGACGCCTGCACCAACGCCGCGGCGTCAGCCTGATGGGCACGCTCCAGCTCGGTGACCCGGGCGCGTTGGGACTGCAGCTCGCCATCGGCTTGCGACAGCCGAGCCGCGTCGGCGACCGACCTCTCCTCGGCCGCGGCGCGCGCGGCCGCGGCCGCCTCCTCAACCGCCGGCAGCTTGACCGCGGTGTCCTCAAAGGATTGGCGGAACGGCTTGTACAGTTGCTGAAAGCCGACGAACTGGCCCGAGATGTAGCCGATCTGCGCGCGCGCCTCGGGGTCGGCGTCAACCCGCGTCGCCAGCTTGTAAAACGACGCCACCAGCGGGTGCAGCGCCCGGCTGCGGCTCACGTCGTCGTGCCTCAGCCCCGGATCGACGATGTCCGATATCGCCAAATCGAGCTCGGATTGGGCCTGCGGCCAGTCCAGCCCGAGAAACGAGGCGAGCTTGTCCGCATTGCGGCGCGGGTCGTCGAACCACCTCTCATACTCCAGAACGCAGACGTCCTGGGCCCCGGCAAAGCGAAAGAAATCCATCATGTAGACGAACCAGCGGTGCTCGCCGATTTCGGGGTGAAGCCCGTCGCGCGCTTGCAGCGAGCGAGCAACCTGGGCTGGGTTGCGCAGGCACACCACGAGCTTGGGCTCCAGCCTCAGCTCGTCGACGATCTGGCGCCACATCGGCATCAGCCGCATCGTGCGCGGATCCTTGAAGCCGAACGGCGCGCGGCCGATCCGGCCTTCGACAAAGGCGACGATCTCGCGTCTGATGTGCGCCACGCGCGGATCCGCCCACCACGCGACCGGCAGCGGGAAATCGTGGCAAATCCCGTAGTAGGAGCGGTTGAACAAAGCGAGGATGCGGTCGTGGAGTTCGACGATCTCCCACCGCTCCCAATGGCCGCGCGGATTGTCCGGCGTCGGTGCCAGGTTCCCTGGACCCGCAACGTTGTCCGCCATGTCGACGCCGAGCATGCTGAGAACGTGCGAGCACAGGGACGTGCCGCTGCGATGCATCCCCAGCACCATGACGATCGGGCGGCGCCCCGCGACCTGCGGCGTCAGTTCGAGGCGGCCTTTTGCGGCGGGCGAGCTCATGTGCAATTGATAGGCCGCAACGGCGTCGTCCATCGTAGATCCCCCGCAACCCCGGTCAACGTCGCGCGTGACGCAAGCCTCGCGTAAGCCTTGCCTATCTCGCGCCGCGCTGGCAAGTTCTGAACTTAGCCGGTCACGCATCTTTCGTCTTTCCCTAACGACATAACCGAAACCAGCCCGACAGCGGCAATCCGCCGCGAGGCGCCGCTGTCCGCTCAAAAAAGGGTTCGTAACATGACGCTGTGCCCGCGGCGGGGAACCCTGCCGCTCGCCGACAAGGCGCCGGGGCGAATGCTTGGCAGCCGGCTCCGGCAACTCGTGATGCTTGGTCTTGCGAGCTTTCTGCTCGCCTTGCCGGCGGCTCGCGCCAAGGCGCAAACCGTCTGGTTTGCGCCGGTCGACCCGGTCGCCAAATACGCGCCGCAGAAAGGCGAAAAAGACTTCATGCAGCTGTTTGCCGACCCGGCGGCGTGGCGGCGCGGGCTGCGCCGGGTAAAAGTGATCCAATTCTATACGCAGTACATCGACCAGGCGCCCGACGATCAGCTCAAGACCATTTTTCAATTCCTGCGCGAGCACGACATCGCGCTGGCGATGGAAACCTGGGTGCTTCACGGCGGACCCAACAATTGCGGCCGTGGCGAAGGCTACCTGCCGAACGCGCAACTGCCGACGAGGCTGGCGCAACGGATCAAGGCCCTCGGCGGCGACCTGGCCTACGTCACGATCGACGAATCCTTTGGCGGCAATCGTGGCCCCGCTGGCTGCCACCTGACGAGCGCCGCGGCTGCCGCGGATGCGGCCGCGACCTTCGCGGTCTACCGAACCGTGTTTCCGCAAGTGCGCATTGGCGACACCGAGAACCTGCCGCTGGCAAGCGATCCGGGTTGGTTTGCGGATTACGCGCAATGGGCGGATGCCTTTCAGAAGGCATCGGGGATGCCGTTTGCCTATTTCCACATGGACGTCGCCTGGAACTCGCCGACTTGGGATTATTCGATCGCGGCGTTCAACAAGCTGCTGGCGCAGCGGCGCATCCCGTTCGGGGTGATCTTCAACGCGACGCAGGGTGCGACCTCGAACGCCGCCTGGATGAGCTCGGCGGAAGAGAACATCGACAAGTACCGCGCGGCCCGCCTGCCCCGGCCGGCGCAGGTGGTCTTTGAAACCTGGGACCCCTATCCGACAAAGGCCCTGCCGGAAAGCTCGCCGACCAGCCATACCTATCTGATCGACTACTACTTCAAACACCGGCCGCACCAGTGACGGCCCAAATCGCAAGCGGGTGCGAATTTTGGCTGCGGGTCACGGAGCCGCCACCGAGATTGCTGCGCCGCACGCGACATAGCCGGCCGCTCTCGCTGACGGTGTCGCGGGCCCGCATTGCCAGGCCGGCGCCCGTGATGGCCGAGGGCGTGACGAGCCTCAGCGGCGGCGCGGAGGCGGCTCGTCGGCGCGCAGGGTAGCGACAAAATCGGCGAGGCCCGTCCGGCGCGTGCGGCGCAGCCTCTCGGCGGCGACGATCGCCTGCGCCTCGGCCACGCTGTTCGCGACGCTGTCGTTGACGATCACATAGTCGTATTCGCCCCAGTGGCTGATTTCCTCGGCCGATTTCGCCATCCTGCCGGCGACCACGGCGTCGGCGTCCTGGGCGCGGGCGCGGAGGCGGGTTTCGAGCGCGGCAAGGCTCGGCGGCAGCACAAACACCGCGACGAGATCCGGCCGCACCTTGGCGGCGAGCTGCTGGGTTCCCTGCCAGTCGAGGTCGCCGACCATGTCGCGCCCGGCGGCGAGCGCCTCGTCAATCGGCCGCCGCGGCGTGCCGTAGCAATTGCCAAAGACGCGGGCATGCTCCAGCAGCTCGTCGCGCGCGACCATCTCGTCAAACCGCGCCTGGTCGATAAACCGGTAGTCGCGCCCGTCAACCTCGCCGGGCCGCATCGGCCGGGTCGTAACCGACACCGACAGCGCCAGCGTCGGATCGCCCTCGACGAGCTGGCGTGCGATCGTCGTCTTGCCCGCCCCGGACGGCGAAGAAAAGACGAGCAGCAGCCCGCGCCGCCGGATCCGCGTCGCGCTCATTCGATGTTCTGCACCTGCTCGCGGAACTGCTCGATCACCGCCTTCAGCGCGAGCCCGGTGCGGGTCAGCGCGATGTCGGCCGATTTCGAGCACAAGGTGTTGGCCTCGCGGTTCAGCTCCTGGCACAAAAAGTCGAGGCGCCGGCCGACCGCTTCGCCTTCGTCGATCAGGTCGCCCGCCTGCGCGACATGCGCGCGCAACCGCTCGATCTCCTCGCGAATGTCAGCGCGGGCGGCGAGCAGCGCCACCTCCTGAGCGACCCGCTCCTCGGGCATGGCCGGGGCGCCGGGGCCGACGAGGCCGGCGAGCGCCGCCAGCAGCCGCTCGCGGATCGCGGCCGGCTGGGCCGCCGCGCAATCGGCCGCCGCCGCGGCGAGCGCCGCCATCTCGTCAAGCTGGCCGCGCAGCAGCACGCCGACGCGCGCGCCTTCCTCGACGCGCGCCGCCGCCAGCCGGTCGAGCGCGCCCGCCCAGCCGCGCAGCATGTCGCCGCGGCGCGCCGCGGCAACCGGCTCGTCGTCCTCCTCGACGGTCTCGATGACGCCGCGCAACGCCAAAAGACCGTCGATCCGTGGCGGTGCCGCTTCGATCTCGCCGCCAAGCTCGTCGACCAGCGCCATCAGCTGGGCCAGCGCCGCGCGGTTGATGCGCAACCCCGGCGGCTGGGTGCGCGCGACCGTCAGCGTCGCGGAAACGTTGCCGCGACGAAACCGCTGCGACAACCCGGCGCGCAATTCCGGCTCCAGCGAATCGAACCCTGGGCCGAGGCGCAACCTCAGGTCGAGGCCGCGCCCGTTGACGCTCTTGATCTCCCACGCCCACGAGATGCCGTGCGCCTCGCCCTGCGCCCGCGCGAACCCTGTCATGCTGGCCAAACCCACGCCGCCTTGCTCCTTGTGATGCAGCTTGCGGGGTTATAACGGCCCGGCGTCGCGCCAACAACCGCGGGCCGCGCGAGACGGTCGTGGCCGCTCAGCCCGCCGGTTGCGCGGCGGGGCTGCCGCAGGTCGGGCATTCCGGATCCTTGGCGATCCGGATCGAGTGAAAGCGCGCGCGCAGGGCGTCGTACAGCAACAGGGTGCCGTCGAGGCTGTCGCCCAGCCCGAGCAGCTCCTTCAGCACCTCGACGGCCTGCAACGTGCCGAGCACGCCCGCGACGGCGCCAAGAATCCCGGCTTCCTCGCAGCGCGGCACGAGGTCGGGCGGCGGCGGCTCGCGGAACAGGCACCGGTAGCAGGGATGGCCGGCCCCGAGATAAGGCCGAAACGTCGACAGCTGGCCTTCGAACGGCGACAGGGCGGCCGCCACCAGCGGCTTTTGGAGACGGCAGCACAGATCGGTCAACAGATAGCGGGTGGCGAAGTTATCACTGCCGTCGGCGACGAGGTCATAGCCGGAGACGATCGCCGCGGCGTTCTCGGCGGCGAGCCGAAGCGGGTGAGCATCGATGCGCACATCGGGGTTGACCGCGGCGAGCGTGTCGCGCGCGCTCTCGACTTTCAGCGTGCCGACGTTGCGCGTCGCGTGGACGATCTGGCGCTGCAGGTTGGTGAGGTCCACGCGGTCGTTGTCGACGACGCCGATCCTGCCGACCCCGGCGGCCGCGAGGTAGAGCAGCATCGGCGAGCCGAGCCCGCCGGCGCCGACCACCAGCACCGAGGACTGCAGCAGCCGCTCCTGACCCTCCTCGCCGACCTCGTCGAGGATCAGGTGGCGCGCGTAGCGGCGGAACTGCTCTTCACTGAGCTCCACGCCCCGCCTCTCACAAGCCTTCGAACAAGGCGGTCGACAGATAACGCTCGGCAAAGTCCGGAAGCACCACGACCAGCGTCTTCCCGGCCATGTCGCTGCGCGCGCCGACTTCCAGAGCGGCGGCCAGTGCCGCGCCCGACGAGATCCCGACGGTCAGGGCGTCGAGCCGGGCCGCCTCGCGCGCCGTGCGCATCGCGGTGTCGTTGCCGATGCGGACGACCTCGTCGATCAGCTTGGTGTCGAGGATGTCGGGGATAAAGCCGGCGCCGAGCCCCTGGATGCGGTGCGGGCCCGGTGTGCCGCCCGACAGGACCGCGCTGTCCTCGGGCTCGACCGCGATCATCTTGAGCCCGGGCTTGCGCGGCTTCAGCACCGAGCCGACCCCGGTCAGGGTGCCGCCGGTGCCGACGCCGCTGACCACGACGTCGACCTTGCCGTCGGTGTCCTTCCAGATCTCCTCGGCGGTCGTGCGGCGGTGGATCTCGGGGTTGGCCGGGTTCTGGAACTGCTGCGGGATAAACGCGTCCGGCAGCGACCGCGCGATCTCCTCGGCCTTGCCGATCGCACCCTTCATGCCTTGCGCCGCCGGGGTCAGCTCGAGCTCGGCGCCGAGCAGCAGCAGCATCTTGCGGCGCTCGACCGACATGCTGTCGGGCATCGTCAGGATCAGCCGGTAGCCTCTCGCGGCGCAGACGAAGGCAAGCGCGATGCCGGTGTTGCCCGAAGTCGGCTCGACCAGCACGGTTCCGGGCTTGATCCGGCCGGCGGCCTCGGCGGCATCGACCATCGACACGCCGATGCGATCCTTGACCGAGGCGAGCGGGTTGAAGAACTCGCATTTGGCGAGGATGTCGGCCTTGGCCCCGGCCTGCTGTGCCAGCCGATGGACGCGCACAAGCGGTGTCGCGCCAATCGTCTCGGTGATGCTGTCGTAAACCCGGCCGCGAAACTCGGCCTTGGGCGATTTTGTCGTGCCGGCGGTGTCCATTAGGTATTTCTCCCAGATGGCGTGCGTTGTTTATGTAGGAGCAGGACAAAGAACCTCAAATCTCGAAATCCGTGAATTCCGAGGTCCGGCCGGCGATCCCGGCCTGATGCGCGCGGGTGCACAAATCGTCGAGCGTCAGCGCATCGAGCCGCTGCATCATCTCTTCCTGCATTTCGAGCCACAGCGGGCGCACGACCTGGTGGCCGAGCGCGCTGCCGGCCGGGTCGGTGATCGGGTCTTCGGCGGTTTCCAACGCCCGCACCGTGCGCACGATGTCGCCGAGGCTGATGCGGCGCCGCTCGCGCGCGAGGCGATAGCCGCCCGACGGGCCGCGGATGCCGACCAGGATCCCGTGCCGCACAAGCTCCTGCAGAACCGGTTCGAGATAGCGCCGCGGGATGCCCTGGCGGGCGGTGATTTCGGCCGAGCGCACCGGGATCGGGCCGCCATTGTAGGCGATGTCGAGCACCGCCTCGATCGCAAAGAGGAGCTTTTTGGTCAGCCGCACCATGTCCGCTGGCCGCCCTCGCCCAAAGTTCAGGGTTTCGCCGGCGAGTTTCGTCCTGTTGGCGGCAAGGGACAAGCGGCGCGCTGCGCCGGGCCGCGATTTGCGGGCGGGTGCGGGCGGCCGTTGCCGAGGCCAGGCGTTAGTGCGGCCCCAGGCGATCGGCGACGCGCCGGGCGAGGCGGAGGGCGACCTCCTGCTTGGTCATGACCGGCCAGTCCTCGACGCCCGCAGCGTCGACCAGGTGGATCGTGTTGCGATCGCCGCCGAAGGTACCGCTGCCGGGCGACACGTCGTTGGCGAGGATCCAGTCGCAGCCCTTGCGCGCGCGCTTGGCGCGGGCGTTCTCGAGGATGTCGTCGGTCTCGGCGGCAAAGCCGACAACCAGGGCCGGGCGGCCGTTGCCGCGCCGGGCGATGCTGGCGAGGATGTCGGGGTTTTCGGCGAGGCGCAGGGTCGGCGGGCCGCCGGCGTCCTTTTTGAGCTTGTGCCCGGCGGCCTTCTCGACCCGCCAATCGGCGACGGCCGCCGCCATCACCGCGACATCGACCGGCAGTGCCGCCTCGCATGCCGCCAGCATCTCGGCCGCGGTCTCGACCGGAACCATCCGGACGCCGGCGGGCGGCGGCTCCTGTGTCGGCCCCGAGACCAGCACGGTGTCGGCCCCGAGCCCAGCCAATGCGGCCGCGATCGCGTTCCCCTGCTTGCCCGAGGAGTGGTTCGAGATGTAGCGCACCGGGTCGATCGCCTCGCGCGTCGGGCCGCTCGTCACCAACGCCCGCCGGCCGGCGAGCCGCCGGTCCAGTCCCGACAGCATTCCCTCGATCGCGGCGACGATCTCTAGCGGCTCGGCCATGCGCCCGGAGCCGGCCTCGCCGCAGGCCAGCTCGCCCGAGCCCGGCCCGATCCGCACCACGCCACGCGCCGCCAAAGTGGCGAGGTTGGCCTGGGTCGCGGGATGCGCCCACATCATCAAGTTCATCGTCGGCGCGATCATCACCGGCTTGTCGGAGGCGAGCAGCACCGTCGTCGCGAGGTCGTCGGCAAGCCCCGCCGCCATGCGCGCGATCAAATCGGCGCTCGCCGGCGCCACGACGACGAGATCGGCCTCGCGCGACAGCCGGATATGGCCCATCTCGCTCTCGTCGGTCAGCGACCAGAGGTCGGTGTAGACCTTGTCCTCGCACAACGCCGCGACCGACAGCGGGGTCACGAAATGAGTCGCCGCCGCGGTCATGACCGCCCGCACCGCGGCGCCGCGTTCGCGCAGCCGCCGGATCAGGTCGAGGCTTTTGTACGCGGCGATGCCGCCGGAGATGATCAGGAGAATGCGCCGATCGTCGAGCAAGCCCGGCCTCCGCTGCAAATCACGGCGGCGAGTATGGCCCGACCCGGCGCCGGGCGCGAGGCGCTTTGCGCCGTCGGCGCTTGCCGCGGCCGCGAGCGCGATGTCAGACGATGCGCGCGCGGCACTCGCCAAAGCCGATCGAGACAAAACCCGGCTTGTGGCAATGCGCGCGAAAGATCGCCTCGTCACCGTTTTCGAGAAAGGTCCGGGTCTCGCCTGAGGCCAGGGTCGTCGCGCGCTGCCCGTCCTCGCTCAGCTCCATCAGGCTGCCGTAGCCCTCGCGGGTCGGACCCGAGATCGTCCCGGTGCCGAACAGGTCGCCGGGGCGCAGGTTGCAGCCGCCGCTCGTGTGGTGCGCGACCAGCTGCGCGAGCGTCCAATAAAGGTCGGTTGTGTTGCTGGCCGACATCCGGTGCGGCGGCAGCCCCTTCGCCCGCAAGCCTTCGGTCAGCAGAAACGCCTCGAGTGCTATGTCAAAGGCACCGCCCTGTTGGTTGCGATCGTCCCACAGGTGCGGCAGCGGCCTCGGGTCGCCGTCGGGCCGCGCCGGCTGCGCGGTGCGGAACGGCATCAGCGCTTCGGCCGTGACAACCCACGGCGAGACCGTCGAGCCGAAATTCTTGCCGAGGAACGGCCCGAGCGGCTGCGACTCCCAGCCCTGGACGTCGCGCGCCGACCAGTCGTTGACGAGGCCGAGCCCGAAAATGTGGTCCGCCGCATGGCCGATCGGGATCGGCTCGCCCTGGGCGTTCCCGGGCCCGACCCACACCGCGAGCTCAAGCTCGTAGTCGAGCTTCTGGCACGGGCCGTAGGTCGGCGCCGGCTCGTTCGGCGCCTTTCTCTGCCCATTCGGGCGGCGGATCGGCGCATTCGAGGGCCGCACCGAAGAGGCGCGGCTGTGATAGGCCACCGGCACATATTTGTAGTTGGGGCTGAGTGGGTTGTTCGGGTCGCGCCGGCGCCCGCCGTTGCGCGCGTGGTGAATTCCGGCGAAAAAGTCGGTAAACTCGCCGATCGCGGCCGGCAGGTGCATCGTGCATTGCGCCGCCCGATGCAACAGCGTCGCGGCGAGCCCCTCGATTTTGGCGCGCTCGGCGCCGCCGGCGGCGAGCAGCGCCGACAGCCGTTTGCGCAACGCGAGCCGCGGTCCGGAGCCGAGCGCCATCAGCGGGTTCAGCGCCGGCCCCGCCGCCGCCTCGGCCGCCGTCTGGGCTTCGCCGGTGAGCAGCCCGGCTTCGCGCGCCGCCTGGAGGTCGAGGATCATGTCGCCGATCGCGACCCCGCCGCGCGGCGGCCCGCCGGGCGGGCTGAAGACGCCGAATGGGAGGTTCTGTATCGGAAACTCGCTGTGACCGTTCGCCGAGGCGACCCAGCTTTGCCGCCGCGGGTCATGGGTTTCGTCGATGGCGCTCATTGCTCCTCCCCCTCGCTTGCTCAGAACGTCGCGCCCGACCGCAACCAGTGCCGCACGATCTCCTCGCCGGTGGCAAACCACACGCCGTCGTGCGCGCGGATGTAGGCGAGCGCCCTGTCGAGGCCGGCGATGCGGTGCGGGACCCCGATCAGGTAAGGATGCAAACAGATCGCCATGACCCGGCCGGACTGCGCGCCCTCGGCATAAAGCGTGTCGAACTGGCGGCGGATCGCCGCCTCGAACTCGTCGATCGTGCCGGCGCGGGCGCCGATAAACGGCGAATCGTTGATCTCGTATGAATACGGGATCGAGACCAATGGCTTGCCGGCGATGTCCATCATGTAGGGCTGGTCGTCGTTGACCCAGTCGGCGACATAGAGGCAGCCCTCCTCAGCCAGGAAATCGAGCGTGTGCCAGGTCTCGGCAAGCCCGCTGCCGAGCCAGCCGATCGGCTTCCTGCCGGTCAGCTCGGCGATCCGGGCGAGGCTGCGGCGGATCGTCTCGCGCTCCTCTTGCGGGCTCAGCGCGTCGAGCCACACGCTGTTCGTCTGGTTGTGGCCGAGGATCTCCCAGCCGAGCTCGACCGCGGCGCGGACGATCTGCGGGTGATGGTCGCAGATGTCGCTGTTCAGGGTCGGGCTGGCGCGCACGCCGTGCTTTTGCAGCACGTCCATGATCCGCCAGATGCCGACGCGGTTGCCATAGTCGCGCTGGGCCCAGGCGCGCACCGAGGGCGGGTTGCCCGCAGTTGCGCCCGGCTGCGACGGAATGCCCCTGGTCAGCGGGAAGAATTCGATGTTGGGGATCACCCACACCGCGAGCCGCGCGTCGTTCGGCCAGGTGAGCTTGGGCCGGTCGGTGATCGGAACGTAGCGAAACGGGCCGTAATCCTGCGGCTGCATGACCTCGCCCTCCGGAGCTGTTAGTGTCGGCCAGCTCATAGTGTCGGCCAGCTTGCCAAAGATTGCACTCCGGATCACCACCCAATGGCGCCGCTTCGAGCAACTGTCGTCGGCGGCGCTCTACGAGCTGCTGCGCTTTCGCCAGCAGATTTTTGTCGTCGAGCAGCGCTCGCCCTATCCCGACCTCGACGGGCTTGACCAGGCGGCGTGGCATCTCCTCGGGCGGGCAGACGGCAATTTTGCGGCGTATCTGCGCCTGCTGCCGCCGGGCGACGCCATGCCCGCGGTCAGGATCGGCCGGGTCGCGGTCGCTGCTGCGATGCGCCGAGAAGGGGTGGGTCGTGGGTTGATGACGGAAGCGCTGGGGCTCTGCCGCGAGCGCTACCCGCGGCAGCCGATCCGGCTGAGCGCGCAACTCCACCTCGCGCGGTTTTATGAAAGCCTCGGCTTTACGGCGACGGCGGCGCCATATGACGATTTCGGGGTCGCCCATGTCGAGATGGCGATGTCCCCGGCAACAACCCTCCCGCCTGAGTGTTTGTCGCCGTAGTCCAAACCGAGCTGTGCTTTGAGGGGTGCCCGTTGCCGAGAAAACAACCGTCATGGCTGCGCCTGTCGTTCGACGTGTGGCGCGCGGGTCTTGAGGCGCAGCAGGTGATCGGCCTGCGCCTTGCGCGGCTCGCGGGGGGCGGTGCCGCGGCCGCCGCCGAAACCAACCGCATGATCTCGGAAAAAATGACGGCCGCGGTGGAGGCCCAGCAGATCGCGGCGACCGCCGCGCTGACCGGCAAGCCGGGGCGGATTGCACCCCGCACGGTGGCGCTCTACCGGCGCAAGATGCGCGCGAACCGCAACCGGCTTGCCGGCGCGACACCGCCGTCGCGCCGCCGCCCGAAATAACCCGCTCCGTCCAGACGCGAGCGGCTGCGCATCCGATCGAACGGCGTGCGCACGGCAGCCGACAGCCTGGGTCGATTTTTGCAAGTGGGCTGTTCAACCCGTTATCGGGAGTTCCTAGGTGGGGGTCGGCATGCACATCCGGATCGGCTACGACCTGACCTACGACTGCGAGCAGCGGGCGCCGATGGTGCTGATGCTGAACGTGCACCCCAGCCGCGTCGCCGACCTCGTCATTCCCGAGCGGCTCGTGACCGAGCCCGACGTGCCGGTGCGCCACTACCGCGACGGGTTCGGCAACCGCTGCGCTCGGCTGGTGGCGCCGGGCGGACGGCTGCGGCTCTGCGCCGAGGCGGTGGTCGCCGACAGCGGCGAGCCCGACGCCGCCATTCCCGGCGCGGCGCAGCACCCGGTCGAAGACCTGCCCGACGACACGCTCGTCTTTCTGCTGCCGAGCCGCTACTGCGAAAGCGACCATCTGTCCGAGACGGCGTGGGCGCGGTTCGGCCAGACCGCTCCCGGCTGGCCGCGCGTCCAGGCGATCTGCGACTATGTCCACCGCCATCTGTGTTTTGGCTACGAGCACGCGCGCTCGACGCGGACCGCGGTGGAGGCGCATCGCGAGCGGCTTGGCGTGTGCCGCGACTTTGCCCACCTCGCGATCGCGTTCTGCCGCTGCATGAACATCCCGGCGCGCTACTGCACCGGCTACCTCGGCGACATCGGGGTGCCGCCCGACCCGGCGCCGATGGATTTCTCGGCCTGGTTCGAGGCGTATCTCGGCGGCGCATGGCACACCTTTGACGCGCGCCACAATACGCCGCGCATCGGCCGCGTCTTGCTGGCGCGGGGGCGTGACGCTTCCGACGTCGCGATCAGCACGACCTTCGGCCGCAACACGCTCGTCGGCTTCTCGGTCATGACCGAGGAAGTCGCGGCGCCCTGACCTCCGGCAGCGCCGGCCACCTCTGCCGGGGCGCTATTGTCTCAGCGGCGCAAGCCTGCGACAATTTTGCAGACGAGCGGAGGACTTCTTATGAGCGGCATATCGGCCGGGTCACCGGCGATCGACGGCTATCACGCGCATGTCTATTTCGACCCCGCGACGCGAGCGCGGGCTGCGGCGCTGCGCGAGGAAATCGCCGCCGCGCTTGGCGTCGAGGTTCGTGCGCTGAGCGACGAGCCGCGCGGCCCGCACCCGGTCCCCCAGTTCCGGTTTACCTTCGCCAATGCGCAGTTCGCGGACGTGGTGCCGTGGCTGATGCTGAACCGCCAGGGGCTCGATGTGCTTGTTCACCCGCTGACCGACAATTCCTATGACGACCACTCCCGCTACGCGGTCTGGCTCGGGTCGCCGGTGGCGTTGCGGCTGAACCCGGCGAGCCGCGGCTACCGCGCCGAGCAATACCCAGCGGCGCATTGAGCGGGTGGGGTCACGCTCGCCGCCTTTGCGATCGGCCGCCAGCCCGACATCTGCCAAGCGTGAGTGATGGCTGAGCGCTACGATGTCGTGGTCATCGGGGGCGGCCCGGGGGGCTATGTCGCGGCGATCAGGGCGGCGCAGCTCGGGCTTCGGACGGCCTGCGTCGACAGCCGCGGCAGCCTCGGCGGCACCTGCCTCAACATCGGCTGCATCCCCTCAAAAGCCCTGCTGCAGTCCTCGGAGAAGCTCGTTGAGGCGAGACACGCGCTCGCCGAGCACGGCGTCAGGATCGGCGAGGCGGCGCTCGACCTCGGGCAGATGATGGCCCGCAAGGACCGGGTCGTGACGACCCTGACGCGCGGCGTCGAATTTCTGTTTCGCAAGAACAAGGTCGACTGGCTGAAGGGGGCCGGCCGGATCGCCTCCCCCGGCCGGGTTGCCGTGACCGATGCCGACGGCGCTGTCCGCGAAGTCGAAGCCGGCGCCATCGTCATCGCGACCGGCTCCGAAAGTGCCGCACTGCCGGGGATTGCGGTCGACGAGCAGCGCATCCTGTCGTCGACCGGCGCGCTCGCGCTCGATCATGTGCCCGAACGGCTGGCGGTGATCGGCGGCGGCTATATCGGGCTCGAGCTCGGGTCGGTGTGGCAGCGGCTCGGCGCGACGGTCACCGTCGTCGAGCTCCTCGACCGGGTCGTCCCGACGATGGACCGCGAGCTCGCGGCGGCGCTGCAGCGGGTGCTGACCCGGCAAGGGATCGCGTTCCAGCTCGGCGCCGGGATCGCCGACCTGCGCATCACAGGGGGCGGTGTCGTTCTCGGGATCGAGACGGCGGAGCGCCGTACGCTCGATGTCGATGCGGTGCTGATCGCGGTCGGCCGCCGACCGTTCACGCAGGGCCTCGGGCTCGACGCGGTCGGGGTCGCGTGCGACGGACAGGGCCGCGTCGTCGTCGATGACGGCTTTGCGACGAACGTCCCCGGCATTTACGCGATCGGCGACGTGATCCGCGGGCCGATGCTCGCCCACAAGGCGGAGGAGGAAGGGATCGCGGTTGCCGAGCGGCTTGCCGGACAAAAGCCGCATGTCAATTACGACGCGATCCCGGCGGTGGTTTACACTTGGCCCGAAGTCGCCTCGGTCGGCCGTAGCGAAGAAGACTTGAAGGCGGCCGCGGTTTCCTATCGGATCGGCAAGTTTCCGTTCACCGCCAACCCGCGCGCCCGCGCCAACGGCGACACCGAGGGGTTTGTCAAAATCCTCGCCGAGACCGGCAGCGACCGGGTGCTGGGGGTGCACATCATCGGCCCCGACGCCGGCACCTTAATCGCGGAAGCGGCGCTGGCGATCGAATTCGGCGCCTCGGCCGAGGACATCGCGCGCACCTCCCATGCCCACCCGACATTGAGCGAAGCAGTCAAGGAAGCGGCGCTCGCCGTCGACGGCCGCGCCATCCACATCTAGACTAGTGCCCGTCCACTGACTCTAAGGCATTAGAATCGCTTAGGGGCAAGGCCCGGCGGTATCGGACCATCTCGTCATCGAAGCCGGCAACCCGGCCAATGTCGAGCGCTTCCTGCCGATGCTCGACCGCCACATCGCCCGTTGGCGCGTGCCGCCCCGTCAAACCCGCTTCTGCTCCCAGGGCAGAGGTTCTTTCTATTAGACGCCGAATACGTCACGTTCCCTGCGTCGCTCGGCCGATTGCCGTCTTCGTCCGGGTATGTGGCGTTACCGCTTGGGGACGGTCAAGGTGACGCCTTGCGCCTTCATCTGGTCGATCACGGTTTTGGCGCCGGCATCGCCGGCGGCGGCGAGCTCGGCGGTCTTGCCGGCGAGGTTCTGCAGCTGCTGGCGCACCTTCGCGGCCTGCTCGATGCTCGGCTGCTGCGCGCGCAATACGTCGGTAAGGGCATTGCGGTCGCGGATTGCCTGGCCGGTCTCGAACGCCATCAGCACAAACAGCGAGACGACGACCAGGACCAGCGGCGCCGCTAATCCGTTCTGCGGCCGGCCACCGCCCGCGCCGAAGCTCATGGCGCCTTCCCCGCCGGGGCGGCACCAGCATTGCCGCCGGTCGCGGCGGCGGGCATCGGCGCGCCGGTCTTCGGGTTGATCGCGATGCCGTTGCTGGTCAACAGGTCGCGCAGCTTGGCGTCGTTGGCGTTGACCGCGACCGCCGCCACCGCCCGCGCCAGGGCGTCGTTGACCCGGCTGAACCCGACGCTTTGGTTGATGAACTGCTGGCGCTGGTTGACCTCGGCCTGGACCGAGCGGTTCTGCTCGGTGACGACCAGATAGACGACGACAAGAACCAGCGTGATGCCGGACAGGGCGAGAACGATCCGGTAACCCCAGGCTTGTGCCTGCATCTTCCCCCGCTTCGCGTTGGCGCCGCAGTCTACCGCTTTAGCGCGGCCGTTCGGATTCGGGTGCGCTAACGATCGCGCGACGAGTGGCGCTGATGGCCGGCATGTCGGCGCGGCGCAGACGGCCTCCTCTCCTCGCGGGCGGGGAGAGAAGGCCGGGCAGGGATCAGGGTGAGGCGTGGCCCATGAAGATCTGAGGGATCGGCTGGCCCCACGGCCCGCCGGCGCCGGCGCCGCGCTCCAGGCGGTTGGGCGGGGTGCTGGCGTTGAGCACATCGGTGTCGGCCCAATGCTCGTGCACCCGGCCCCACGGATCGGCCCAATAGTCGAACAATTGGCTGCCGATCAGGTGGCGGCCGATGCCCCACATATGCTGATAGCCCTTCTTTTCGAGATGCTCGTGGCCAATCATCACGTCGTCGATGTCGGCTGCCTCGTAGGACAGGTGGTTCAGCCCGCTCTTGTCGCCGCGGATGCAGAAGAACGCGTGATGGTCGACATAGTCGTCGCCCCGGTCCAGCCGGTTGAACGAGCCGACTACGTGGTTCGGGTCGCCGGCATAGAACTCGTCCGAGCAGCGGAAGCCCAGGGTCTCGCGGTACCAGCCGAGCGTCTTTTCGAAATTCTTGCTCATCACGACAAAATGGCCGAGCCGCTTGATATGCGACGGGCCGGGGTCGACGCGGAACAATTCACCCTTGCGCCGGAATTTGTCGTTGCCGGAATTGACTGCCGGCCGCTTGAGCGGGATCGGGTCGCGCATCTCCATGCCGTGGACGACTTCGACCTGATAGCCGTCGGGGTCGGTCAGGCGCACCCGCTTGCCGCCGCCGGGCTCGTCGATGTCCTCGATCTTGGAGGCGCCAGGGGCCCGGCTGACGCGATCGAGATCCTCCATGCCGGCGGCGTGGACCGCGATCCCGACATAGCGCGGCTCGCCCAGCTCGGTGACGTGGAGGTGGTGCGGCGCGTCGGTGCCGCGCATGTAGAGCGCGGTTTTGGTGCGGTCGGCGCGCACCATCCCGAAATCCGTCAGGAACTCCTCCTGCTTGTCGAGATCGGGCGAGCGCAACCGCCCGTAGGCGAGATCGTAGGCTTTGATGACCGGCATGACATCCTCCCAAGACGCAGTGTCGAGCGATTCTAGACTATTCCGCCGGCCCCGGCGACTCCTCGATCAAGCGCGGCGGCTACTACACCGGCATCGTGCGGCGCTGGTGGGCGCGGCCCTTGGCGGCGGTTTCGGCTCGGTGCCCGGCGATGACTCGCACCCCCTCGTCGAGCTTCGCGGCAATGGTTTCGGGCGCGGCGGTTTCGAGAAACGCGATCCCACTCTTGCGGCAGGCGGCGAACACGCGCTCGCGCGCCTCACGCATCTCGGGCGGGTAGGGCTCGCGCGGGACCGCGACGTAGCCGAGCGAAAGGCCGAGGTCGCCGGGGCCGAGTTCGGCAAAGCCGAGACCCGGCACCGCCAGGATCGCCTCGCAATTGGCAATCCCTTCGGGCGATTCGAGCTTGACGCCGAGCAATAATTCGCCCTCGGGGTCGAGCGGCCAGGGCTCGCAGCGCGCGATGTAGTCGTCGGGTGAGATCCCCCAGATCGGCGCCGCCGTCGTCTCCGAGCCGCGGCCGCGCGTGCCGATGCCGAGCCCATCGGCTTTGCCCGTCCGCGCCGCGCCGCGCATGCGCTCGACCGGCGAGGGCAGGGCCGGGTCGACGCCGGCCCGATGGTGCGGGTATCTGCACGACTCGACAAACGCGCGCACCGCATCCGCCGACTCGGCCTGGCACAACAGCACGCCGTGCACGCCGCGGCCGAGGATCTGGCGGAACTGCCACGCGTTGAAGCGGACATTGGCGGCGTCGGTGCCGTTGACCGGCGCCTCGACGACGATCGCCGGCGTGCGATGGCCGGAGCGGGTTGGGCCGCCCTCGGCCAACCCGGTCATATATTCGGCGAGCCCGGTCATGTCGAACGCGCCGTGCTCCATCCCGACATTGACGTAGTCGGCCCAGGTATGGGCGTCCTCGCGCCCCTGCGCGCGCGTTACGACATGCCCGCTATGGCCGCCGACATAATAGATTGCTTGGTCCTGGGCCAAAAGCTCGATCGCCCGGTTGATCCGTTGGGCCATGGGATTCTCCTCGCGCGGTGCCGCCCGCGTCGCCGTTGGGGTTCGCCCGGTCGCGGCCCTCGTTCGCGCCGCCTCACGCGGGCGAGGGCGGAATGGCAACCGCGGCGGGCTCAAAATCGCATATTTCGCAGGCCCTAACGAGATATATGCCTACGAGCGGCCTTGCAGTCGACATCGGCCGAGGCCCCTCGGGCGGTCAATGTGAGATGGGGCAAAACGCTTGAGAATCGCTGGGAAGCGAGGAAGCTCGAACGCCACCGGCGCTATTGGCGGACGCCGGCGCCAGGGATATAGCTATACCCGTGCGGGCATGGCGGAACTGGTAGACGCGCAGGTCTCAAAAACCTGTTCCCTCGGGAGTGCCGGTTCGATTCCGGCTGCCCGCACCACGATCAAACCGCCCGCCAACTCTCGTTCCGCCGCAAAAGTTGACACGCGGCGCCCCAGCCCCTAAAGCCGGCCCCGATTGGGGAGTAGCTGCCGCCAGCGTTCTGGCGGGTCCGTGTCAACAGGCTCGCGCCCCGGCGCGTGGCACGGTCGGCAGAGGCGACTAGTCCTGCTTGGCGAGACCAGTACGCATCCGGGGCCGTTCCGGCCGGCTTCGGGGATTGCGTGCTGCTCTGGTCCGGCGGCCGCCCCTCGATGAGCCCAGTCGCGATCGTCGTCATTGCCTTCAGCATGTCCGCCGACGCCTTCGCCGCGGCGCTCGGCAAGGGTGCGGCGCTCGACCGTCCGCCACTGGGCGAAGCGCTGCGGTGCGGCGTGATCTTCGGCATCGTCGAGGCGGTGACGCCGGTCGTCGGGTGGACCCTCGGTGCCGCGGTGGGCGCCGGCGCCTACCTCGCCGCCGACCATGGGATCGCGTTTGCCGTGCTGGCGGCGATCGGCGCCAAGATGATCCATGACGGGCTGCGCCGCCCCGCCGGCGAGGACAAGCCAAAACGCCATTCGACGCGTCTTCTGGTGCTGACCGCAGTCGGCACCAGCATCGACGCGCTCGCGGTCGGCGTCAGTCTGGCGCTGATCGGCGTCGGCATTGTCGCCACCGCGGTCGCAATCGGGCTCGCCACGTTTACGATGACGACCCTCGGCATCCTGCTGGGCCGCGCGCTCGGCGGCCGCTATGGGCGGCTCGCCGAGATTCTGGGCGGCGCCGGTCTGGTCGCGATCGGCGTCAAGATTCTGACCGGCTAAACCCGCCGGTCAGGCGTCAAAGCCGTAGAGCCGGGCGGCGTTGCCGCGCGTGATCTTGAAGCGGTCTTCGGCGCTGGCGTCCTTGAAGTCGCGCGCGACAACCTCCTGCGAGTGCGGCCAGGTCGACGCTTGGTGCGGGTAGTCCGACGACCACATCATCTTGTCGACGCCGATAAAGTGGCGGTTGGCGACGCCGACAAAGTCGTCGATATAAGTCGCCCACATCTGCCGCTGGAAATATTCGCTCGGCTTCAATTTGTTGGGAAAGCCGGCGGAGATCCGCTGGCGCTCGAAGGCGCGGTCCATGCGCTGCAGATAATACGGGAGCCAGCCGATATTGTTTTCAGCCGAAACGATCTGCAGTTCCGGAAAACGGTCGAGCACACCCGAGAAGATCAGCACGCTGAACGACTTCTCGACCTCGTGCGACAGGACCGTGGAGCGCATGTAGCGCTCGCCCCAATTGTACTGGCTCTCCATCCCCATGCCGGTGATCGCGTGCAGGCTGACCGGCATCTTGAATTCCTGCGCCGCTGCCCAGAACGGGTCGTAAATGTCCGAGCTGTAAGGTTGCTCCGCGGGCGGCGAGCACCAGATCATCGCCCCCTTGAGGCCCATTTTTGCGCACCGCTCGAGCTCGCGGGCGCCAGCCTTCGGGTCGTAGAGCGAGATCATCGGCAGCCCGGCCATGTGCTTTCGGTCATAGCTGACAAATTCGGCGAGCCAGTCGTTGTAGACGCGGAAGCAGTCGGCCTGCAGGCCGGGGTCCTTCAGCCAGAAGATGCGAAAGCCGAGCGTCGTGTAGAGCACGTCGGCCTCGACCCCGTCGGCCGCATTGTCCTTTTTCCGTTCGGCCGGATCCCAGCCGCCTGGCCGGGCATCGGCGTAGGTCGCCTTGGTCAAGAAATCCTTTAGCTCCTCGGGGCTCTTGCCGGCGCCAAGGCCGATCCCGATCGGATGCGGCGCATAACCCTCATAATGGAAATAGGCGCCTTCCTTGCCCGGCGGGTTCACCATCAGCTGCGGCGCCCGCTCGCGGTACTTTTTGTCGACGCGCTCGACCCATAGGTTGGGTGGCTCGCTGACGTGCGAGTCCGCCGAGATCAACTTGTATTCCGCCATTCGCCTGACCCTCCCTCGATAAAGACCGGCCGCTCTTTTTTCCCGATGCCCGCCGGGCTCGGCATTGTGCTCGCGCCATCGTAAATGACGGCGCTCGAGCCGTCCAGGGCGCCACTCTGCCGGCGCGATCCGTTCAGTCGGCGAAATCGCGTTCACGCCGCATCTGGCGCGCGCTATTAAATAGCGTTGCCGCTAAATCTGCGGTTGTCAATCCGGGCCGCGGCTCGGCCCGCGCGGCCCCATACGGCAGGGAGGATGATCATGAACTGGTTTCGCTGTTTGGCCGACCGTGGGGCAATGCCGCGCTGGGTCGGCGCCTCGCTGACGGCCATGCTGCTCGCGAGCTGCGCCCCGCAGCCGACGACGACGGCCTCTACGTCGCCGGCGCCATCGCTTGCCCCGGGGATGGCGCGGGTATGGTTTTTGCGACAAGCGGATCCGCCGGGCGGCAACAACTACGCCGCCGTCCCGCTCGTCTATGTCGACCGCGCGGCACTCTCACAGATCGCGCAGGGCACTGTCTTCTACCACGATTTCGCGCCGGGCCGGTACCGGCTCTCCGCACAGGCTTTCGGGACCTATTCGGGGCAGCACGACATCCTGCACCTCGACCCCGGCGAGGAAACCTACGTGCAGGTTCTGGGGGTCGCCAACTGGGAGCTCGGCTCGACGGTGGGCGGCTGGAGCTTTGCGGTGCTGCCGATGTCGCCCGAAGTCGCCAAGCAATACCTGCCGACCCTCGCCGATCTCGGAGTGCGCTGAGCGGGCGCCGGGCGGCTTCGCGAAAAGCAGTTCGCGGCGGAGAGGACCGGCGATCGCTCTCCGCCGCGGCGGCCGGGCGCCTTTAGCGGGTCAATTTGGCGTCGAGGCCGGGGTGATCATGCCGAACAACCCGTCGATCTCGCCATTAGGGCCGGCCGTGAAGTAGAGCGTGTCGGAATTCGAGTTCCGGCCGCCGCCCAACGTCAGGGTCCACAGCCCGTTGATCGAGATCGGCTTGCCCTTGGCGTCGCGCAGCGTATCGAGAAAGTCGCCGTGCGAGTCGAAGGCGTTGATCCGCCCGTCTCCAAAATTCCCGACGAGGATGTCGCCGCTGAACCTCCCAAAGGCGAAGGACGCCCGCGCGACGCCCCACGGCGAGTTCAACGGCCCGCGGGACGCAAAACGCTTCAACAGATTGCCGTCGGTGTCGAACACGTCGACAAAGCCGTTGCCCGGCCCCGCGACGTCGTCATGCTTTGCCGCGTTCTGCTTTGCGTAGGTCACGAACAGATTGCCGTTGACGTTCTGGATGTTGAAGGGCGCAAAGCCGGCCGGGATCTTCGGGTCGGCAAACCCGCCGTGGGTCGTGACCTTCGCGTAGGTGTGGTCGAACACGTCCACCGTCCCGGCGCGGAAGTTGGTCGCGAACAAAAAGACTCCGCCGGAGTTGACGCCAAAAACCAGACCTTTGTAGACGGCGCCGTTCGCCGCTGTCGGAACGGCGGAATTGTCGACCGCGAGGACTGCCTGGTTGGCCGGGGTCAGGCCGCCGGTCCATGCCGAAATGGTGCCGTCCTCGGTGTCCCAGATGAAACTCGCCGGCAGGCTTGTTCCCGGGACGAGAAAGCCCGTCGTCGGGCTTGTCGTCGGGTTCCACACGAGCCCGGTCGGCGCCGCGGGCGTCACGGCCGGCGGATGGTTCGGGTCGAAATGGACGCAGTCGCTGGCCGGAATCACCCCGCCAGGCAATGGTATCTTGACCTGCAGCGGCA